>Ga0255336_101169_pt1 | contig 22330 bp, 18 predicted proteins | sample MeOH1_35cm_T3_17_FD_189102 | JGI IMG/M metagenome (GOLD analysis project Ga0255336, IMG submission 189102) | Sandy soil microbial communities from University of British Columbia, Vancouver, Canada - MeOH1_35cm_T3_179 | ecosystem: Engineered > Artificial ecosystem > Sand microcosm > Unclassified ...
TCTGCCGGGGGCTCGGCGCCGGTTGCTACTGTCTCCCTCTCTTCCAGCGCTGCTACGCTCGATACCTCGTCGCTCTCCGCGGGGCAGCATGTCATCACTGCTTCTTATGGAGGCGACCTCTCTCATGCTGCGGCGCAAAGCGCGGCGTTTCCCCTGACCGTAGATCCGCTGGCTCTCACAGCCATCGTTGCGCCTGCCTCGCTTCGTTATGGAGAAGAGATTCCAAAGCTCAGCGGGAGCCTTCGTGGAGTTCTTCCGCGCGATCAGTCCAGCGTCGCGGCAGCTTTTTCGGTGGGAGTAAGCGACCATCCCAATGCGGGTGTCTACCCTGTCGCGGTCATCCTCACGGGTCCTGCGGCAGGGAACTACACGCTCTCGGCTGCACCGGCACTGACGATTACAAAGGCAGGTACAGCGACGACGCTCTCCGCAACCACTTCTACTCTGGTATCTGCGGCGAATGCCGATGCGGGGCAGCCTGTGCTGATCACGGTTCATGTCGTCAGTGCGACTACAGGGACTCCGGCAGGCACCATCGTTCTCTCTGATGGAGGCACGCTGCTGACGGCAGGCAATGCAACTGCGTCTGGCGATCTTGTCTTCTCAACTTCGGCGCTCAGCAGTGGCCCTCACAGTCTTGTTGCGACTTACTCCGGCGATGCGAACTTTCTGCCCAGCACATCTCCTGTGACGCTCTTTACTGTGAGCACTCCTCCGCCAGCCGCAGCGGACTTCACCCTGGCACCCAATGACACCGCAACTAAGACTATCGTCTCTGGTGACTCCGCCAGCTTCTCTTTCAATGTGCAAACGCAAGGCAGCCTGTCGAGTCCGATCACGCTTTCGGCCACTGGGCTTCCCGATCTGGCGACTGTCGCGTTCAATCCCGGAAATATCCCACCGGGAACGACGTCAGCTACCTTCACCATGACCGTTACAACACCGAAGACGTCGGCTCTGCGCGTTCGCGGTGGAGGTTCCATCGCCTTTGCAGCTCTCTTTGTGCCGCTGATTGTGTTCTTTGGGAAGAGGTCGGGACGAACTGTGCCACAGCTGTTGCTCGTCTTGCTGCTATCGGTGGCGACAACATTGATTGCAGGCTGCGGAGACCGCGTCTACAAGGGAGACGGTAACAGTAACACCACGCAGCCGCCGAAGACCTACCCGATCACCGTTACAGGTACGGCCACGGATGCTGCAGGAAATCCTGTTCGGCATACCGCCACCGTAACGCTCGTGCTGCAGCCTGCAAGTTAGGCCGGAGCCATCAGCTTCAACAGAAAGAAGATTACGACTCCCGCAAAGAAGATAAGCGCCATGCGAATTCCCGGCTCGCGATTGACCTCGGGGACAAGATCGGTTGCGGCCACATAGATCGTGACTCCCGCCGAGAGAGGCAGACCCGCCTGCACCCACGATGGCTTCAGATTGATTACCAGAACTCCGGCCAGCGTCATTGCCCCCAGAAACATCGAAGAATTGAGCGCCACACGCCTTCCCCTGCCGCTCGCCAGCATGACACTGGCGACCGTGAAGCCTTCCGGAAGTTTATGGAGAAACACAGCGATGAAGATCATCCATCCCAGCCACTCCGAGAGCACAAAGCCCGACCCGATGGCGATGCCATCGAAGAATGTGTGTGCGGCCAGTCCCAGCAGTACGGAATAGCTTGTCTTCGCGGAGAGAAACTCGTCGTGATGCGTCTCTTCGCCGAAGTGGAAGTGGGGGACCAGCGTGTGTTCCAGCAGATGAACTCCGCAATAGCCGCCCAGAATCAGGAAGGGAGCCCAGTGAGGGTTCAGGGACAGTCCCTCCGGCACCATCTCCAGCACGGCGGCGGCCAGCATGAAGCCGGCTCCCAGGGCTACAAAGTAGCGCAAGGCGCGCGCTGACGGAGAACGCCGCACGAGCAGAAGACCGCCGAGATAGTCCGCAAGTCCTGCCGCTAGCCCCAGCGTCAGGCTCAACCAGAGCGATGACATCGTCTATCCGTTCCGGGCGAGCTGAGCTGCTGCGCCAGCTTCCATGGGATAGCGTTCGAGCCGCGAGGCCCGCATCGCGATGAGTCCGGGGTTCATATTCTTTTAATTTTACCTGTCTCCGGCCACTGAGACTCGCGCGCCAGCACGAGGATCACGCCCACTCCACAGAAAAAGACCAATCCTTCGAGTCTCTCCGACAGCACATGCAGGCGCTCGAAGTCGATTCTTGCGGGGGACGAAACATCCGCCGTCTCAATCGCTCCGCCTGCCGCTATCCTGTCCTGCTCCATGGCCGGAAGGATGCGGAACTGCGAGTAGGCGGTAACGATCAGCATGATGCCGGCCAGGACCATCTCGAGGGCAAACCCGACGCGGGCAGGGACCTCGGCACGAAACCACAGGGTTGCCGTGGCGAGGCAGAAAAGAGCTCCGCCGATCAGGCCGATCCAGTGCAGGATCACAAGGGTTCCGCCCACAACCAGTCCGGCTTCGTGGGCGCTGGGCAGCCGATGAAATGCAACCGGAGCCACTACAAATGCGAAAAAGGCCAGTCCGCCGACCCACGCCGTCATTGCCAGCAACCGCACAGCCCGAAGCACTCTTTCGAACACTAGACCAGATCCCTCCCAATCAGACGCCGTATCCGCTCTTTGATCGGCGGATGTGTGGAGAAGAGATTGGCGAATCCTCCACTGCCCAGCAATGGTGCCACAATGAACAGATGCGCGGTAGCCGGTGAGGCTTCCAACGGAATTCGGCGCGAAAAATTGTCGAGCTTCTGCAGGGCACGTGCCAGCGCATAAGGATTACCCGTCTCTTTTACTCCTGTCGCATCGGCCTCGTACTCGCGCGAGCGAGAGATCGCAAGCTGAATGAGAGTGGCCGCGATGGGAGCCAGGATCAGCATGAATAGTCCCGTCAGGCCACCTCCGCGGTTGCGTTCATCGCGACCGCCGTAGCCGCCGAAGAGAGAGGCCCAGTAGCCCATGCGCGCGACCATCGTGATTGCTCCGGCCAGCGTCGCTGCAATGGAGCTGGTGAGGATGTCGCGGTTCTTTACATGCCCGAGCTCGTGCGCCAGAACACCTTCCAGCTCTTCATCGTCGAGAATGTTCAGAATGCCGTGAGTGACTGCCACGGAGGCATGCTTCGGATTTCGTCCCGTAGCGAAGGCGTTTGGGCTATCGCTCGGGATCACGTAGACCTTCGGCATCGGCAGTCCCTGCTTCGCTGACAGCCGCTCGACGACGTTATAGACGCGGGGCAACTGCTCCCGCGTGGCCGGCTGTGCGCGATACATCGAGAGCGCCAGCTTGTCAGAGAAGAAATAAGTACCGAAGTTGAACGCAACCGACAGGACGAACGCCAGCACCATGCCGTTCCGCCCGCCAAAGTGATCTCCAATGAAGAGCAGGAACAGAGTCAGCACTACCAGAAGGAGCGTCGACTTGAAGGTATTCATTCTCAGCCTCGCAGAGGATCTGCCTCTTTTGTCTTAGACGCTGCGGAGCCCTGTTCCTTGCGCGAAAGCGCCCTCTTGAGAACGACCTCGAGAGCAGCCTTCTGTTCAGCATACTCCGCCTCGCCCAGACGACCTTCCAGACGGTCGGTTTCGACCGCGAAGAGCTCTTCTTTGAGCGTGGTGAGCAGTGCTCCCGGACCTGACGGCGCAACCGCCGCCACCGTCTGCAAGGGAGCAGAGGCATTGGAGCCCTGAGGGTTATTCTTCAGCATGATCCCGGCCCCGGCAGCCATCGCCAGGCCCAGTCCGCCCAGAATCCACCACTTGTACTTGGACCACGGATCGTTGGTTCCCTCTGGATCGATCGGGGTCCCCAATCCACCACCGGGCCGCGTATCTGTTGCGGCGGAGCCACCTGCAGAGGCCTGAGGTCCTCCGGCCGGTCCTGTCTGGCCGCCTTCTCCAGCGCCTGCGGCAGCGGTATCGCGTGGCAATTGTCCTGTGCCCGAGATCGTAAACTCCAACGGCTGCGAGGGAGAGACGTTACGCGCCACGTAGGTCTGGGCGGTCAGCTCTTCGGTTACAGGAGCGTAGGCAGCCGATGTGCCTGCCTTGAAGCTCATGCTCTTGGGCATCATGATGGCCACCGTATCGGTGGGCATCGTCGGTCTGGGGCTCAGCTTGAGGCTTCCGTCGTAGGGAACACGGTAGGTGATCTGAAAGCGGGTCTCACCGGGACGGATAGGGAAGACGAAGGTGTAGTGGCCGGGATCCCCCAGCGGCGTCGGAGAGGCCTGAACCGGCATTCCTCCCGGAGCCAGGGCAGCCGAACCTTCCACGATCGCGCCCGCGGGAAGATAAAACTCGAAGGGATGGTCGCCAAACTGCGTCTTCGGGGGAGTCGACTCATTCTTGACGAAGAAGTTCTCCACCACCCGCAGCGTCTTGCCGCTCTCATCCGTCTGGATGCGCATAACGTCCGCTTCGCTGCTTACGCCTGTGACCTTCGCCGCGGCGTCATAAACATCCACATCGACCGACTGCGTTCCTGGAGGCGCGGGACGGAAGTAGTTCGCTTTGTCGTGGGTGACGCGAACCAGATGCATGCCCGCATCGGGAAGATCGAGCGTGAAGTTGCCCTTCGCGTCGGTCTTGGTGTGCGTCGACTCCTGCATCCCCTGAGCCAGACGGATCAATACGACATCGTCTCCGGCGGCGGGCTTGTTGTTGGTCTTATTGGTGACAGTGCCGGAGATGGACTCGGCGAAGGCGATACCGGAGAAAGCTGCAGTCAAGGCGGCGATTGCCGTCAGGCGTCGAAGGCTGAAAGATGAGCAGGTCACACTCTAAGTCTACGTCAAATAAGGGAAGATCGCGGTCCCGACGACTAGGCTCGGCTACCTCGCGCGCTCATGCCGCGTTGTTCCAGCATCTCCATCTCGGCGATTACCTGTGCCGCCTCGCCTTCCAGGGCCGTCCGCTGCTCTTCGTAGTCCTGCTCGGGGTATTTGCCCGCAAGATATTCGAAGTTCAGGTCGCGCAGATTCTCATAGATCACATCCTTGCGCTCCCGCAGGTAGTCCACCCGCGTCTTATCGGCCTGAAAGAACGGATTCCGCTCCGGCCAGAAGACAAACGCAAACAGTGCAGCACAAAGAACAAGTCCGGCTATCGCTCCCATCAGTACTCCGTCTCCTTCCGGATGCGCGCGCGCAAGGCACTCTCCCCGGTGGTCAGTTCGCCGGGAAATCCTGCTGCCGCTGGACGCGATGCGATGCTGCGGCGACGCCACATCGAGATCAGCACACCTGTTCCCACCGTTGCCAGCAAAAAGACGGCTGCGGGGGCGATCCAGGCTGCGTTATCGAAGCCTCCGCGGATCGGCGCCGCCAGAACAGTGGGTCCATACTTCGCCGAAAACCAGTTGAGGATGGCCGTGTCGCCTGACCCTGAGCCTAGTTGCTGACGGAGTTCTCCGATCATGCGATCGGAGTCCGGGCAACCAACGTGGTTACACTCCAGCAGAATCTGACCGCAGCCGCAGACACACATCATCTCGTGTCCCAGCCTTCCAAACCGGCTGCTTGGATCCGCAGCACCCAGCATCACAACGGCAAGTAGGCAGACTGCAGCGCTCTGCCACCAGCGGCGTGCGGTCATATACCTAAGCATGGTTTACCTCAATCTCACCGACGGGGGAGGGAACCGCGACCCTGGCCCGAACTGCGGAACGCGTCAGGTTGGGGACCAGAGCCAAGAATGTTCCCATCACCACGATCAGCACGCCGATCCAGATCCAGTTCATCAGCGGATTGATGAAGACCTTGATGATCGGTTTGCCGGAGTCGGGATTCTTGCCCTCGTAGATGACATACAGGTCTTCCGCCAGAGTCGAGTGAAGCGCTACCATCGTCGAGCTTGTCTGGCTGGCGTTGTAAAAACGCCGCTCGGGGGCAAGCTGCGTAATCTTCTTCGATCCCTTGAAGACATCCAGCAGAGCGTACTCGGTGTCGTAGTTCGGATTCGAGTCCTGGGTGAAGCTCTGGCAGACGAGGCGATAGCGCCCCATCGAGATGGAGTCGCCGTAGCCCATCTCCTGCTCGTGCGATTGATTGAAGGCACCGCCCGCAATCCCGATAAACATGACCACAATGCCGAAGTGAACGATGTAGCCGCCGTAGCGCCGTGTGTTGCGGCGCACCAGCAGAATCGTGGAGGCTGCAAGATTTTTTCCGGTCTGCGTCTGCACCACAGAGGCTCCACGCAGAAACTCAGCCGCGATGGCCGTGATCACCCCTGCGGAGAGCGTAAACGTCACCAGCGAGAAGATCTCCGCCTGCATGTCGTCCCCTGCGCTCCAGGGGCGAACTCCGCTGGCGATAACGACGACAAAAGCCACCGCCATTGCAATCGACGGCAGAACGAAGTTCTTCCGGATTGAGCGCAGCGAGGTCGACCGCCACGCCAGCAGAGGACCAATTCCTGTGAGGAACAGCAGGAAGATTCCGATCGGAAGATTGACCCGGTTGTAGAAAGGTGCGCCTACCGTCACCTTCGAGCCCTGCACGTACTCGCTCAGGACAGGGAACAGCGTTCCCCAGAGCACGGTAAAGCAGGCCGTCAGCAGGATCAGGTTGTTGAACAGGAAACTCGACTCGCGGCTTACCAGAGACTCCAGGCGGTTCTCGCTCTTCAGATGGTCTTTCTGCTTGAAGAAGGTGAACAGGCACACCGAGAAGACGACCAGAATGAATCCGTAGAACCAGCTTCCGATAGAAGACTGCGCGAAGGCGTGAACGCTGCTCACGATGCCGGAGCGGGTCAGGAGTGTGCCGAGAATTGTAAGCAGGAACGTCGAGAAGATCAGCCAGACGTTCCACGTCTTCATCATTCCGCGCTTCTCCTGCATCATCACCGAGTGCAGGAAGGCGGTTCCCGTCAGCCACGGCATCAGGCTGGCGTTTTCGACCGGGTCCCATCCCCAGTAACCGCCCCAGCCCAGCACGCTGTAGGCCCAGTGAGCGCCGAGAAAGATTCCGCAGGTCAGGAACAGCCACGTCACCATGGTCCAGCGGCGCGTAATGTGAATCCACTTTTCGCCGGGGTACCGCATCATCAGAGCGCCCAGAGCGAAGGCGAAGGGGACGGAGAATCCGACGTAGCCGAGATACAGCATCGGAGGATGGATCACCATCTCGGGATACTGCAGCAGCGGATTCAGTCCGAAGCCATCCTGCGCCAGCGGCCCCGGCTGGATCGCAAACGGCGGAGCGGCGAAGTTCAGCAGCAGAAGGAAGAAGACCTGTATTCCCGCAAGAATCGTCGAGGCGAAGGCCGAAAGCCGCACATCCACTTTGTGCCGCAGACGCAGAACGAATCCATATCCGCTCAACAGCCAGGCCCACAGTAGAAGCGACCCTTCTTGCCCACTCCAGAGCGCCGAAAATTTGTAGGCGGCGCTTAGGTCGCGATTGGTGTGGTGCAGGATGTACGAGACGGAGTAATCGTTCGTGAAAGCGGCCCATACCAGCGCAAAGGCGGCACAGGTCAGGGCGATGAAGCTTGCAAGGCCGGCCCGGCGAGCTGTCTCGCCCAGCCGCCCGGCTCCACTGCCGCCGGCAGTGATGCCTGCTTCGGATCGGGAACGCCACAAAGCGACGGCTCCCATGACCAGCGTGTATGCACTCAGGGCTAGGGCCAGCAGTAAGGCGAAACTGCCGAACTCAGGCATGGGATGGCTTTGCATGAATTCCTCTCTCCCCATTCTCTCAAGCGTCAAGCCTATCAGCAATGAAAGAACGAAGGAGGAGTGGCGGTTATCGCGCAGAATCTATGCGGTAGCCGGTGCGATGACAGGTTGAATCGGGTCGGCAGATTCCTTGGACCGTCCCAGCATCTCCTGGACGCATTCCAGCAGGCGCTCCGGCTGCAGCGGCTTTACCCGGAACCTCACGTTCAGCTCCGTGTACTCCGCCGATGCTTCCTCGAGCCCGCTGATGACCAGAACAGGGATGTTGGGTTTGAAGCCGCGAATCTCGCGAACGAAACGGCTCCCGCTCATCCCCGGCATGATGTGGTCTGTGATGACCAGATGGATTTCGGTAAGGAAGTCGCCATTTCTGAGTTGTTCCAATACGCGGGCCGGATTCAGGGCAGCGATGACGAAATAGCCGTGGCGCTTCAGAATAGCCTGACGAACTGCGGCCTGAACCGCGTTGTCATCTACAAGAAGGATCGTCTTAGTGTGCATCTACAACTCCAGGGAGAAACTCGGCAGGTGTGCATCCGGATCACACTCTCTCCCAACTGGAATAATTTTTAAAGGCGGAGAAAATGATCCGTAAATGTAAAACTCATTGATTTTTATAGTCGTAATAGTAATAAATCAGACCGCGATGGAACAGAACGACGAACAAGTCAAAAAAACACAAAAATAAAGAAAGCAGGACGAACTATTTACAGCCATTCACTAATCAGGAGCTATTCGACCAATGCCATAGGTAGATGCCATTGGTTTCTTCAGGGTTTTCTGGCCGATGAAATCGAATGTAATGTTTCAATGAGGAAATTCTTGTCTTCCATTCCCTCCTCCTCTTGAGCGGCGAGTGCGTTCGACCGCTAGACTAGGGAAGATAAACGATTTACATTGGCCCCAAAGTAATTAGCTTGCTGAATCAAAAGGGAAATCGTGACTCTGTCCATCATCGACTGGCTTATCATGCTGGTCTACTTTGCCTTCGTTCTGGGGATTGGGTTTGCTCTTAAGCGCTATATGCGCACCTCGAACGATTTCTTTCTCGCCGGACGGTCCATCCCCGCCTGGGTTTGCGGCCTTGCTTTTATCTCGGCGAATCTGGGCGCTCAGGAGGTTATCGGGATGGGCGCCTCCGGCGCCAAGTACGGCATCAACACCAGCCACTTCTATTGGATCGGTGCGATTCCGGCGATGGTCTTTGTCGGCATCTTCATGATGCCCTTCTACTACGGCTCCAAGGCGCGTTCCGTGCCCGAGTATCTCCGGCTCCGTTTCGACGAGAAGACACGAGCTGTCAACGCCTTCTCCTTCGCCATCATGACCGTGTTCTCTTCCGGCATCTCGATGTATGCCATGGCGTTGCTGATCCAGACCCTGGGCCTCTTTCATGGAATCATCCCGGACCAGTACATCTTTCACGTCTCAGTCTTCCTCTCCGCGATTATTGTTCTCGGATATATCTTTCTGGGTGGGTTGACCAGCGCTATCTATAACGAGGTGCTGCAGTTCTTCCTCATCGTCGCCGGCTTCGCTCCTCTGGTCTGGATCGGCCTGCGGAACGTCGGAGGCTGGCAGGGAATCAAGCACACTCTTCCTGCAACCATGACCCACTCCTGGCGCGGAATGGCGCACGCCAACACCAACACCCTTGGCGTCGAGTGGGTCGGTCTGGCGATGGGACTTGGCTTTGTCCTCTCCTTCGGGTACTGGTGCACCGATTTTCTCGTGATCCAGCGCGCCATGGCGGCGGACTCCGAGATCTCCGCGCGGAGGGTTCCTCTTATCGCCGCGATCCCCAAAATGTTTCTTCCGTTTCTGGTGATCCTGCCGGGACTGGTTGCCGTCAGCGTAAGTTCGAAGGCGGTTGCCCCTGTACCGACGCACCTTACGGGGTCCCAGTCTCTGGCTATCTCTCCCGTGCCTTCATCGGCAGTTGACTCTGAGGCGAACACAAACGATCAGCACCCGCACGGCATCGTTCCTGTAAAGACCAATCCGCTCAATGGTCAGCCGGTGCTCGATACACAGGGGCGGCCTGTCTATAACTACGACCTTGCCATCCCCGTGCTTCTGCTGCGCTTCTTTCCCACCGGCATTCTCGGCCTCGGGTTGACCGCGTTGCTTGCGAGCTTTATGTCCGGCATGGCTGGGAATGTGACTGCCTTCAACACGGTCTGGACCTACGACATCTATCAGGCCTATATCAATAAGCGCGCCTCCGACGCCCACTATCTCTGGATGGGGCGTATGGCGACGATAGGCGGAGTGCTTCTCTCTGTGGCCGCGGCCTATGCCGCTACCAACTTCAACAACATCATGGACGCGTTGCAGCTGATCTTTTCCTTTGTGAACGCGCCTCTGTTCGCTACCTTTCTTCTCGGCATGTTCTGGAAGCGGACGACCGGCCACGCAGCGTTTACCGGTCTGCTCTCAGGAATCATTGCGGCGCTCCTGCATCATGGACTCACCATACCCGTCGATTCGACACCCGGCATTCACGGCGGCTGGATCTCCATCGTTCACCGCTACCCCAGCGATATGGCGCAGAACTTCTGGACAGCCATCATCGCCTTCTCGGTCAATCTGCTGGTTACCGCGTCGATCAGCCTTGTAACGAAGCCACGACCAGACCACGAGCTGGTTGGTCTGGTCTATTCGCTGACGCCCAAGCCTGTCGATCATCACCTGGAGTGGTATCAGAAGCCATCGACGCTTGCCATTGGGGTTCTCGCAATGCTCGTGATCCTCAATCTCGTCTTTGCCTGATCTTTCGATAGTTACCCGCGACGAATCGCAGATTCGCCGCATGACTCTGTATTCTCGTAGCAGGAGAGCGTAATGGGACTCGACATCCGTATTCCTCTGGGGCTGATCTTTCTGATCATCGGCGGCATTATGACCGTCTTTGGCCTTATGACGCGCCATTCCGACATCTATCAGCGTTCCCTCGATGTAAATCTCAATCTCGGTTGGGGACTCATCATGTTCCTCTTCGGCCTGACGATGTATCTCATAGGCCGACGTCAGAAGTGGCAGGATGATCCGGTTAACCCTCGCCCATGGGAGCGCAAAGGCCGAACGCAGCGTCACTAATCCAGCTAAAGTAGAAATGAATGACTCTACGAAGTCTGTTGGTAGTTTTTTGGTCGGTCTTCGGTATGGCCGGCGTATCCCAGGCGCAGGAACCGCAGTACTCTTTTCGACAGTCCTTCTCTGTATTTACTGAGTACTCCAACACCTCCAGCCGCATTATTCTGGGAGCAGCGCAGAACCGGAGGTTCGCCGCCCTTGGCCTCGTTTATTCGCGGCGGCTTCTGCATGCGCGACACGTCGACTGGTACTACGCGCCCGAGATCATCCCCCTGGCCTTCATTCAGGATCCCATTGCGACGGACACGCTGGCCTTCACAAACTCCAGCGTCTTTACGGCGTCGGGCCCCATCGTCACTCCCTGCAGGGCCGGGAGCCTCACCGTCCCTCCCAACCCCTCCATGGGACCTCCCGACTTTACCTTCAGCCGCGCCTGCAGCACCCGCTGGACCTACGCCGGAGGAATCAGCCCTCTTGGCCAGCGGTTGAACTTCAGGCCACGCCGCCGGCTCCAGCCCTTTGTCGCCATGAACGCCGGATTCCTTGTCTCTCCGCACGATGTTCCCGTCGATCTCTCCTCGCGTTTCAACTTCACCTTCGAGTTCGGTGGAGGCATCGAGTTCTTCCGCACCCAGCGAAACTCATGGTCGGTCGAGTACAAAGTGCACCATCTGTCCAATAACTACATCGGAGCGACGAATCCGGGTGTCGATAACCAGATCTTTCGGCTCAGCTACTCGCTTGCGCGATAGTGCTCCCGCTGCTGCTTTTCGTCTCGCTTTGGGACTGGCAGTTCGCAAACCTCTGCGAATAAAACTGCTCTTCAGCATTCCCACGCCTCCCCTTGCAATAATGGAAGCATGAAGCGGCGCATCATTCGGCAGTACGAGCTCATCCGCAAGATCGGCACGGGCGGTAGCGGAGTCGTCTTTTTGGCTAACGATACGTTGCTTCAACGCCCCGTTGTCATCAAGCTGCTCAAGCGCGGAAATCTCACGATCGAGCAGATGCGCGCTACCCAGCTTCGCGAGGCTCGTCTGGCCTCCGCCATCGACCATCCCAACGTCTGCGCCATCTATGACGTCGGTGAGGCTCCCGCTGAATCGGGCGACGCCGAAGAGGCGTACATCGTCATGCAGTACATCCCCGGCAAGTCGCTCGACAAGATCATCGCCGAGGGGCCTTCCAGTCTCCAGCTCGTCCTCTCGGCCGGAATTCAGATCGCGGATGGTCTCTCCGCCGCGCACTCACTGGGAATCTTCCATCGCGACCTGAAGCCTGCCAACGTCATGCTCACCGACGGCGGCCTCATCAAGATCCTCGACTTCGGCCTGGCCCGCCGCCTCTCGCTCGACAAGACCGACTTCGATCCCTCTGGACCGTCCGATACGCCCTCGCTTCCTCCCCTGGGAGCCACCTACACCGCGCGCGGCGGCACTATCGCCTATATGGCTCCGGAGCAGTTCGTCACCGGCCAGTCCTCGGTTCAGTCCGACCTCTTCGCCCTTGGGCTGATTCTTTATGAGCTGGCGACCGGGCGTCATCCCTTCCATCGTCCCGACGCGCCTGACTTTCAGACTATCCGTGCTACGCAGTTCGCCGATCCGCCGCCATTGCGAGAGATCAACCCGGCCCTTCCGGTCGAGCTTGAGAGTGTCATCCTTCGCTGCCTCGAAAAACAGCCCTCCGCCCGCTTCGCCTCCGCTGCCGATATACGCGAATCGCTCAAGACCGTCATGCGCTCCATGCAGCTCGACACGGTCCTGATGCCCGGCGGAGAGTCCCTGTCTCTCCACTCCCAGGGCAGACGCGCACTCGAGGCTCCCGAGGAAGAGAAGCGCACGACCGGCATTCTCTCCATGCTCGCCGAACGTTTCCGCGAGTCCGGCCCCTCTTCCGGCAGCAAGGAGACGGACAGCATCGTCGTTCTTCCGTTCATCAACTATGGCCCCGCCGACGTCGCGCCGCTCTACGGCTATGCGTTGGCCGATGCCATCGCGGCCCGTCTGGCCCGCATGACCACGCTCGTCGTGCGTCCCTCCAGCTCGCTCGCTTCTATCCCGACGCAGCAGCTGGACCCGCTCAGCATCGGAAAGAAGCTCCTGGTCGACTTCGTTCTGGCTGGCAACTTTCTTCGCTCCGAGAAGGGCTTCGACCTCAACTGGCAGCTTCTCGATGTCCCGCGCCAGAGCGTGCGCGCCGGAGGCTCCATCAACGTTGCCTCCTTCGATCTCGTCAGCGTTCAGACCGAGATCTGCAACGAGGTCTTCAGCACGCTTCAGGGAGTCGGCGGCCTCTATGGCCCGCAGGAGAATCACCGCTCTCCCTCGCTCTCCGAAGATCTCTCCGAGGAGTACCTGCAGGCCCGGGCTCTCCTCTCCTCCTTCATGACCCGTACCGGAAGCCGCGACGATCTCGACCGTGCCCGCGAGCTCTTCGACTCCGTCATCAAGAACAACGAGAACTACGCTCCTGCGTGGTCCGGTCTGGGGATCACGCATCTTCAGTACACCCGGCACGGCCTCGGCGGCCAGATGCACGTCCTCGAGGCCCGTCGCGCCTTCGACCGCGCTCTCCAGCTCGATCCCGGCTCCATCGAAGCCAACCTCTACCGCGTCTATATGCTGCTCTCGCGCGGTGAGAAGGAGTCTGCTCGTCACGGCATCGAACATCTCCTCCAGACCGCAGGTAATGACTGGAACGTCCGCATGGTTGCGGGCATCACGCTCCGGCTCGACGGCATGTACGAGGACGCACTCGAGCAGTTCAACGCCTCGCTGCGCATGAATCCTTCGAACGCCGCGATGATCTACAACCATCGCGCCCGCGTCTACCAGTATCAGAACCAGCTGGAGCTGGCGGCCGACGAGATCGAGAAGGGTCTCACGCTCGAGCCTCGTCAACCGCTGCTGCGTATCTCTCTCGGCTATCAGAAGATGAGGACCGGCGATCTATCCGCCGCTATCGACATACTTGAGAGCGTCATCCACGACGAAAAGTCCCTGCGCATCGTCTTTCCCACCATCGCGCTCTGCTATGTGCAGCTGGGAGACCGCGAAAAGGCCGCGACCTTCATCATCGACGAGACCCTCGCCGCGGCCGAAGCCGACAGCGAGATGGCCTATCGTCTTGCCACCTACTTTGCCGTCGATGGCGACGAGAGCGAGGCACTTCACTGGCTGCGCCGGTCGATCTATCTGGGCAACGAGAACTACCCCTGGTTCTCGAAGAACCCGGCATGGAAGCGCCTCTCCGGCCACAATGACTTCGAGCGCATCCTCGAAGACCTCAAAAAGAGCTATCGGCGCAATCAGAAGAACTGGAAGCGCCTGCTGTCACAGGTCCGCAACTAGTCCGCAAGCAACGAAAAACGACAAGCGAGCAGAGGGAAACGGCAACCTCACACAAGCCGTCATTCTGAGCGAAGCGAAGAATCCCTGTATTTCTCCTGTAGCGCCACAATCGCCAGTTACATCACTGACTAAAGCCCAAAAAACAAGGGGAGCGAGCCGAAGCCCGCTCCCCTTGTCTGTCCCAGGGAGATACCTTACTCGCTTCCACCGCCATTGACCGGAGCGATATTCGTGTTCATAGCCATTCCGCGCGTCTCATGCAGCGGCTTCAGAACCATCGGTGTCGTCAGGCTGAACACCAGACGCGAGTCCTTGTGGAGCGTAGCCTGACGTTCCTGCTTGAGCCACATCACCGTGCTTGCGCCTGCTCCCACTCCCGCGCCGACCAGAGCTCCGACTCCACCGCCGATCATTGCACCGGCAACAGCGCCGCCACCCGTGGTCAGGGCAGCTACGCCCAGCGTCTCTTTGGCGCGGTCACGGCGCTTCAGAGTTCCTTCGCGGTCGACATTGAAGCTGCCCAGCGTCGTATCAATCAGCTGTGCGTGAAGCATGTAGATCGTTCCGTCCGGCAGCGTTACCCTTTCCGGCTCCAGATGCATCGAGGCCGCACCCGAGATGCGATGTCCCGAGTGGACCGACGTAACCTGCCCTTCGAGAATCGATCCGATGGGGACGATCACGCGGCCCTGGTTGGTAATCGACTCCATCACCTCGGCGGTAAACTTCGTCCCCGGCGCGGTTGTCGCCGTCGAAAGCTCCTCGAGCATCCGTACCTTCACCAGGGTGCCTTCGTTGATCTCGCCCTCGTGCTCCGGCACGCTGGTCACGATCTGGGCATCGACATCCTTCGTCGCCGGTTCCGCATTTGCGGTAGCAGCGCCCTTGTAGGGAACATACGGTCCATAGACCTCGCCGGTCGTCGTTGTCTCAGGCTTTGCCGCGGAAGGCTTCGCCTGCGTCAGCGGGTGCCGGGTGGTATCGGTCTTCGCTGGAGCTGCCGCATCTCCATTGTCCGCATCGATGGTCACGGGCTCCGGGTTCGACACTCCGGTTCGTGCGCTCTGCGCCGCCAGCGGAAGCGTGGCAACGACGAATGCGGCTGCGGGAATCATCCGAATCTTCATGGGCTAGTATCCTCCCGGTCAGGCGCGGCATAGTCGCGCAGGCCTGTCCTCCATCAAGTTTAAGGCTTCCTGGGGCTCCATATTTGAAATCCCCGTGAGGGAATCGAGGCTGCTACTACATCTCTGGGAACCTGGACCCCCGGTCATGCATTCACACGCCATTCGCGCGGGTCTCGAAACCCTTTGCTAGAATCCAAAAAGGTGAACTCGTCCGGCGCAAACATCGTGGAGACAATCGGTTTATCTGGAGGTCGTACAGTTTCCGTCGACCGCCGTCCGAAGCTCAACGAGCGCCTCGCGCATCGAATCGTTCCCCCAACCTTCGGATCATCCAACAACAGGAGCAACATGACTGAGATCGTCTCGATACACGCACGCGAAATCCTCGACTCTCGCGGTAACCCCACCGTTGAAGCGGACGTCGTCCTCGACGGCGGAGCACGCGGCCGCGCCGCCGTTCCCAGCGGAGCCTCTACCGGCGAGCACGAGGCCGTCGAACTGCGTGACGGCGATAAGGAACACTACCTCGGCAAGGGCGTCCTTCAGGCGGTCGAGAACGTCGAATCCGTCCTGGCCCCCGAGCTGACCGGCATGGACGCCTCCAATCAGCGCCTCATCGACGCGACCATGATCGCGATCGACGGCACCGAGAACAAGTCCAAGCTCGGCGCAAATGCCATCCTTGCCGTCTCCATGGCCGTGGCTCGCGCCTCCGCCGAGGCCCTCAAGCTCCCGCTCTATCGCTACCTCGGCGGCGTTAACGCCTGTCTCCTTCCCACGCCGATGATGAACATCCTCAACGGCGGCTCCCACGCCGACTCGAACGTCGACTTCCAGGAGTTCATGGTCATGCCCGTCGGCGCCGAGACTTTCTCCGACGCCCTTCGCTGGGGCACCGAGACCTTCCACACCCTCAAGAGCGTGCTCAAGAAGAAGGGTTACAACACCGCCGTCGGCGACGAGGGCGGCTTCGCCCCCAGCCTCAAGTCCAATGAAGAGGCGGTCGACCTCATCCTCGAGGCCATCCAGCTTGCCGGCTACCAGCCCGGCGAAGACATCTGCATCGCCCTCGATCCCGCCTCCAGCGAGTTCTACAACAAGGAGACCGGAAAGTACGTCTTCAAGAAGTCCGACAAGCGTGAGCTCAGCTCCTCCGAGATGGCCGCCTTCTGGCAGAACTGGACTGAGCGCTACCCCATCATCTCCATCGAAGACGGCCTCGCCGAGGACGACTGGGATGGCTGGAAGATCCTCACCGAGGCCATCGGCGAGAAGGTGCAGCTCGTCGGCGACGACCTCTTCGTCACCAACACCATCCGTCTCCAGCAGGGAATCGAGCAGAAGGTCGCTAACTCCATCCTGATCAAGGTCAACCAGATCGGCACCGTCACCGAAACCCTCGAGGCCATCGAGCTTGCGCGCCGCTTCGGTTACACCTCGATCATCAGCCACCGCTCCGGCGAGACGGAAGACACCTTCATCGCCGACCTCGCCGTCGGCACCGGAGCCGGGCAGATCAAGACCGGATCGGCCTCGCGTACCGACCGCATCGCCAAGTACAACCAGCTTCTGCGCATCGAAGAAGAGCTCGGGCAGGCAGCCGAGTTCCTCGGCATCGAGTCCGTCAACTTCGGCGAATAACAGTGATCTAACCGTGATGCGCTGGCGCCATCTGGCGCCAGCGCATCATTTTTTTACGATCCTTCTTTGAGAAGGAGACGACAATCCGACCGGTTCGTTCATCCTATTCACTACATAGTCATCAAAGGGTCCATCGCAAATCCTCAGTTAGCCTTCCTCGGCAAAAAAGGAGCAGCCAATGCAGCTTGGAATGGTAGGTCTCGGCAGAATGGGGGCGAACATGGTTCGCCGGCTCGCTGCGCATGGTCATGAGTGCGTGGTCTATGACCGGTCGCCTGAAGTCGTCGCCGATCTGGCCAAGGTAAAAGGCGTTACGGGAGCCTCTTCGCCCGAGGACCTGATCAGTAAGCTGACTCCTCCGCGCCCCATCTGGCTTATGATTCCTGCCGGCGTCGTCGATCAGTCGATCGCCCAGTTCGTCCCTCATCTCGAATCCGGGGACATCCTTATCGACGGCGGCAACTCCTATTACATCGACGATATCCGTCGCTCCAAAGACCTCCTCCCCAAGGGCATTCACTACGTCGATGTCGGCACCAGCGGTGGTGTCTGGGGGCTGGAGCGAGGCTACTGCATGATGATCGGCGGCGAAGACAGCATCGTGCAGCATCTCGACCCCATCTTTCAATCCATCGCGCCGGGGATAGGTGACGTCTCTCGCACGCCCGACTTCGCTAAGGTCGGCGGTACCGCCGAACAGGGCTATCTCCACTGCGGTGCCAACGGAGCCGGTCACTTCGTCAAGATGGTGCACAACGGAATCGAATACGGCATGATGGCCGCCTACGCCGAAGGTCTTGGCGTCATCAAGGGAGCCGACATCGGCAGGCACACGGCAGAGATCGATGCCGAGACCACACCTCTGCGCGATCCCGAGCACTACCAGTACGACTTCAACCTGCCTGCCATCGCCGAGGTCTGGCGTCGCGGCTCCGTCATCGCCTCATGGCTGCTCGATCTCACGGCGGCCGCTCTCGTTCAGGACGGTGAGCTGTCTCAATTCAGTGGCCGGGTCTCCGACTCCGGCGAGGGCCGCTGGACTGTAAAGGCGGGCATCGACGAAGGCATTCCTACGCCTGTTCTTACCACGGCGCTGTATGAGCGATTCAGCTCGCGCGGCCTCGCGGATTTCTCTGACAAACTCCTCTCCGCCATGCGCTATGAGTTCGGCGGTCACCTCGAAAAGCCAGCCACCAAGTAAACTGCAAGCCACAAGGAGAGACGTTCATCTTGAGCACGCAAGCCCCGACTATTCAGCCCGCAGTTCAGTCCGACGCACTTGTCTTCTTCGGAGCCACCGGCGATCTCGCCTATAAAAAGATCTTTCCTGCGCTCCAGGGAATGGTCAAGCGTGGGCATCTCGATGTTCCCGTCATCGGTGTCGCCAAGGCCGGATGGAATCTCGACCAGCTCAAGGCCCGCGCTCTGGACTCTCTCGAAAAGCACAGCGATGTTGATCAGGACGCGTGGCAGAAGCTCTCCTCGCTTCTTCGCTATGTCGATGGCGATTACTCGGACTCTGCCACATTCACTGCCGTCCGCAAAGAGCTCGGTTCGGCGCAGCATCCCGCGCACTATCTCGCCATTCCGCCGTCACTCTTCGAGACCGTCGTCGAGCAGCTTGTTAAATCCAGATGCTCCACTGGTGCGCGGATGATCGTCGAAAAACCTTTCGGCCACGATCTCGCCTCCGCGCAGCAGCTCAACTGTGTCCTGCTCTCCGCATTCCCTGAGTCCGCTATCTTCCGCATCGACCACTACCTCGCCAAGGGACCCGTGCACAACATGGTCTCCTTCCGCTTCTCCAACACCTTCCTCGAGCCTCTCTGGAACCGCGAGTACATCGAGAGTGTTCAGGTCACCATGGCCGAAAACTTCGGCATTCAGGGACGCGGAGCCTTCTACGATCAGAATGGAGCCATCCGCGACGTCATCGAAAATCACATCTTCCAATTGATGTGCAATATTGCCATGGAGTGCCCCGCCCGCCGCGACAGCGAATCCATTCGCGAGGAGAAGGTAAAGGTTCTCAAGGCGATTCCTCCCATCGAAGCCTGCAATATCGTTCGTGGACAGTTCACCGGCTACCACGACGAGAAGGGCGTTGCCCCGGGTTCCACCGTCGAGACCTACGCTGCTCTCCGCCTCGACATCAACTCCTGGCGCTGGAACGGCGTGCCCTTCTACATTCGTGCAGGAAAGAACCTGCCTGTGACCTGCACCGAAGTCATCGCCCGTCTGCGTCGTCCTCCACAGACTGATCTCACCGAGGCCGGACCACAGAACTACGTCCGTTTCCGCATCATGCCGGAGATGACCATAGCTCTCGCAGCCTCCATCGCTTCACTCGATGGATCCAATGGGCGCTCTCTCGTAGAGCTCGAAGCCTGCCGCTATCCTCGGCCTCACGATATCGATGCCTACGAGCGCGTCCTCACCGAGGCCATGGCCGGCGACGCCACACTCTTCGCCCGCCAGGACTACGTCGAAGAAGCATGGCGCATCGTCGACCCCGTCCTCAAGGCCGATACTCCCGTCTATTCCTACACTCCCAACACCTGGGGACCGACCGGCATCCCGCCACAGTTGCAGGCCAACGTCACGCCCCCGGGAGGCTGGCAAACTCCACTCTCTGATGCAGTAGAAGACTTCACCGTGATCTCTACAACTCTCTGATGCGGCGAGAGCATCTCGCAACTCATCAACCATCGCTCGTAGAAGAGTAGGGGGACGCTCTGGACTCCTCGACAGGAGCACGCGATTTGATTTCATAAAGAAGGGCGTCAGGAGCAGCGGGTCTGCATTCAGACAGGATCTCTTCGAGACTCGTGTCGCAGAGATACGGTGACAGCCTCTCGACGATATCGATCGACATAGAGAACAGATTGGTACAGGAGACGGGGAAGATGTTTGAGGGAAGATCAAGTTCCTGCGTGGCTTTGGTGAACTGAGAGTCGAGGTATGCGTTCACGAAAAAGGCTGTCCCCGATTTCGTCGAGTGTGATTAGAACGGGCATGCCAGTCTGGATGTCGCTCAGGTCCAATCCCGCGATCGGCGGACGTTGTGAATTGCGGAGAGCTTTGCGATGGATTTGCTTATCTGGAAGACGCCTCTCGGCTTCACATATTTCCGTTCCAGCTCGGGCCGCAGCGCAGACGGGTCGCCGCCATACTTGGCGGACCCAACGATCGACCCGCCCTTGCATTCGATGAAGAGCGCCGTCGTGCCGCACACGAGAATACCGTCGCAGACCTCCTATTTGTCGTCCACGTATCGAGGAGAGGGATAAAAGCGGTTGAGTCTTTGATCTGCGTAGTTCGAGATAAGCCACGCAACATAGTCTTTGAAGATCCCTGCTCAGAACGAAGAGAAGTTCTGTCGTCTCGCGTTCGGGGGAGCGAGTTATGAACAGTCCAGAACATCGACGACTCGAACAAGGCGGTCCTGGTTCCTGAGGAACGACGATTCCTTCAGACAGTGAAATCGCGTATCATCCATGGCCTGCTCGCCAGACGAGCCCGAAGCTCCTCGGGTGTCTTGCTCAGGAGCCGAACGAATGTGTCCTGGTGTTCGGATGCGAGCCTCGATTGCCCGAAGAAGTCGATGTGAACACCGTAGTGCGGAGACCTCGTGGTGAAGTCGGTCGACGCTTGCGAAGGGCTGGAGCCGTGCTCGTTCGCCATCAGAGCCAGTAGTCCAATTCTGCGCGATATCTCGGGTGTAAGGACGAGTTCGGGAAGATCGGGAGAGCATCGAGCTGCTTCGCGCAGGATAAAAAGGCACTGGTGACGATGGAAGACAGTAAGGCCGCCCTCTTCGATGCGCTTGGCTGTTGCCGGATCAAACAATTCACGAATGAGACCGACCTGTGTCCTCTGATTCATCGGAAGACCGCGTCAGGAACAGATGACATTAATCGCAGCGAAGGTGCGAAGGACGAGCCCGAGATCGAGAGAACGCAGCTCCGCTTCGAACTGCTCAAAGGTCGACGGAGTCCCGAAGACGTCCTGGTAGCATAGATACGTCTCGAGACGTGTCATAGTCCTCGTTCTTTACTGCGTTAGATTCGATCGACGTTGTAGTCCCGCAGCAGTTGGTTTAGGATCGCCCTGTTGGCATAAGCGGTCAGAGGCCCCATCGAACTCACCCTGAACGTCAAGGGTGGCCTTCTCGTCAATAGGTCAGAATCGATGACGTTTCAAGATGTCGGGAAAATCTACCGGTCGCTCGCATTCCTGAACCCACTTTGGCACTCAGAGCTTCTATGATGAGAGGGACTGCAGAATAGCCTAGCGGTTGACCAACCCGAGGCGTTGACGCTGCATAAGACGGTTTACATGGGCGACGCAAAGAGATCAGGACCGAGCAAAGGCGAGAAGACCCGCCGTAATATTGTGGCTAAAGCCTCCGTGCTTTTTAACTAGCGAGGGTTCGAGGGTTGCTCAATGCAGGATATTGTCGACGCCGTCGGTCTTGAAAAGGGGTCGATCTATGGCCATTTTCCAGCAAAGAAGAGCTGGAGCTCGAAGCGTTCAAATTTGCCTGGGCCGATACTGTGCAAAAACGTTTGGGAAATCTGGACACGGTCGGCGATGCGGTAGATAAGCTTAAACTGCATGTCAAGAATTATGTAGATACACCGAGTTTCTCGGGCGGCTGCCCTTGGTTGAATCTTGCCGTTGATGCGGATGACGGCAACCAGGCTCTTCGTGATAGGGCTCGTAAGGCGTTGCGTGAATGGGAATCCGCGCTGGTGAGCATAGTCGTAGAAGGGCAGCGGCGCGGGGAGATTCAGCGGGAGGTTCAACCACAGGGCGTTGCGACTCTTCTGATCTCCACCCTGGAAGGTTCGACTGCGATCTCGCGAATCGATAAGCGTTCTCAAGCACTTGCGCACGCGCAAGCGAATCTGGATTGGTTTCTTGAGACAGTAGTCAGATCATCCGCGGTTCGCCCCTCAGAGAATCGACACGAATAAGTAGCGATCACACCTCTCTTTACCTGATCACAGGGTGGAGGCAGGTTCGGTTCTGTAAGATTAAAATATTCCGACTGGTCGTTTTTATTGAATCGCACCTTCGTGCTGCCAATCGAATGTACCAAGGAGAACATATATGCCTAGCGAAAAGAAGGTAGCACTCATCACCGGAGCAACCCGCGGGATTGGTTTCGAAACGGCACGTCAGCTTGGACAAAAAGGGGTCGCGGTTGTCGTCGGCGGACGGACGCAACATGAGGCCGAGAAGGCCACAACCAAACTTGCCGCCGAGAACATTGAAGCCTACCCGCTAGCGGTGGACATCACCAAAGACGCAGACCGTAAAGCTGCGGACCGTTTCGTCTCAGAGAAGTTCGGCAAGCTCGATATTCTTGTCAATAATGCCGGCATCGGCGGCGAGGGCGGACTTCTGAATCCCCA
>Ga0255336_101170_pt1 | contig 22304 bp, 18 predicted proteins | sample MeOH1_35cm_T3_17_FD_189102 | JGI IMG/M metagenome (GOLD analysis project Ga0255336, IMG submission 189102) | Sandy soil microbial communities from University of British Columbia, Vancouver, Canada - MeOH1_35cm_T3_179 | ecosystem: Engineered > Artificial ecosystem > Sand microcosm > Unclassified ...
CGCTGAATTACTGCGGCGAAAATCCCTCAGTCCAGCGCGTTTCCCGCGCTAATACGCCTCTGAAAACCACGCCTGGAAAGGGTTTGGTGAAGATCTTCAGTTTTCGGGGGATGGGCAAAAATAGCCAAGTTCTCTTCTGGCATCAACGCACGCGGTGACAACAAGAGGGTTGCCAACACGCTACCCGGGGGCGTAGAGGGTCATGTCCGCACCGTGTTGCATGATGATGTGCACCGTCGCGCTGATGACAAACGTGACGAAGGACGCCACGCCGAGTGAAGAAGCGTCCCTTTCGTCCCTTTGGCTTGCGTCGCCTACGTGATGTAGCACAGTTGCCGTTGCTATCCACGCCACACCGAAGCTGATTCCGGCTAGCACATCAGAAAACCAATGCACGCCGAGATAAAGGCGTGAGAACGAAATCAGGAGAATAAACAGCGCGGTGGCAGTCGCAATACGCAGCCGTGCGGCGCTGCCCCACGCACGCGCAACGAAAAACGCCAGAAAACCATAGGTGACCACGCTCAGCGTTGCATGATTACTGGGAAAGGAAAACCCTTGCAGGCCCTCATACATTGATGACGGTCGCGCACGGCGCATGGCAAACTTCAGTGTTACGACGAAGGCCTGTGCAAGCACCACCGCCAGAATCCAGTAAGTGGCGCTTCGCAGCCGCCTTTGCCAAAGGAGCCACGCAAGGACGACAAGTATCACCGGGATGGTGACGGCAGCATCGCCCAGTTCCGAGGCGGCGACCATGATGGAGTCGAGTAGCGGAAAACGGATAGATTGGAGCGCCGCGTGAATCCTGACGTCGACCGCCACAAGCGGGTCCCCACTAACGACATCCTCCAGCACGCCAAGGAAAAGCCACGTACCACCTACGGCTAGTACGCCAGCAATGAGCAGGTTGCGGATTCCGATGCGCTTGAAGAGCAAACGCCAGTTCATTCGTCACCGCCAGACGTCATTGTCTTCGCGACGAGCGCAATCAGCGTCGCGATACAGAATCCAGCGCCTGCATAGAACGTTGTGCCTGCTCCAAACCGGTCCCAGAGCTCGCCGGCGACGAGGCTTGCCACAAGCATTGCCAATCCGCTCGTGAGGTTGAAGAAGCCAAACGCTGTCCCTTTCAGCTCGGGTGGTGCCACTTGCGCGACCATGGTCGCCAGCAGGCCTTGTGTGAGCCCCATGTGCAGGCCCCACAGTGCGACGCCGAGCAGCACGGTTGGCCAGTGACTTCCGTACGCAAGCACGACATCCGACACAATCAGCACGACGAGACCGATGGCTAGCAGTCTGTTGTGACTCATCGAGTCAGCGAGCTTGCCAAAGGGGTAAGCCGAGGCCGCATATACCAGGTTCATCGCGACCATGACGAGCGGCACCAGTGCCACGGGTACGCCGCCCTGCATGGCGCGCAGGACGAGAAATGCCTCACTGAACCGTGCGAGTGTGAACGCCGCACCGACAAATACAACCCACCAGTACGGCCGACTCAGCTTCTTCAGGTTTTCGAGCTTCAACGGATTGAAGCGCTTCGCACCTGACTGACGCTCCGGCTCCCTCACGCCAAACGCAAGCAATGTAACGGCGGCGATGCCTGGAATCACGGCCACCCAGAATACCCTGCGGAAGTCGTTTGCCCAAAGCAGCATCAGCACGACGCCCAGCAACGGACCGATGAAGGCGCCGACGGTGTCCAGCGACTGGCGCAGGCCATACGCGGCACCGCGCAGATGCGGCGGAGTGATATCCGCTACTAGCGCGTCGCGTGGCGCCCCCCGCAGACCCTTCCCGACCCGGTCCAGAACGCGCGCGGTCAGGACAATCCCCGCCGTAGGCGCAAGTGCAAAAAGCGGCTTGCTGAGCGCACCCATGCCGTAGCCAATGACAGCGAGCCATTTCCTGTTGCCAAGATAGTCGCTCAATGCACCGGAAAATATTTTCACGATGGGCGCGGTCGCTTCCGCGACACCTTCAATGAGTCCAACCATCATGGCGCTCGCCCCCAGGCTCGTCACCAGGAACATCGGTAGGAGGCTGTGGATAATCTCCGACGAGATGTCCATGAACATGCTGACGAAGCCGAGCATCCAGACGCCACGGGGAATCTGGCTGAGCGTGCGTGCGCGAGGCTTGAGGTTAGTCTGCATTCTTTCTGATTCTGTAATCGTCCGGTTCGATGGCGGTCTGGTCGCACGTCGGGGCTAAATCAATATGAAGTGCTACCGATGGTATCGGACGTTGTTCCGCCCTGAGCTGGTCTAGGTTACCTTCCGACGCTGCTTCTCACGCCTGTACACATAAAGCGCCGGTAACAGGTTTGTACTTAGCAGACCGCTCCAGACCAGACCGCCCAGCGTAACAATGGCCAGGCCCTGTTCAGGGGCGGCGCCTTTACCGAAACCGAGTGCGGTCGGCAGCAGGCCCAGTGAGGCTGTCAGCACAGTCAGGAGAATCGGCCGGAAGCGCACGTCAACAGCGTCGCGCACGGCTTCGACCACCGGGAGTCCTTGCGCTTCGTTTCGCTTTACCAACTGCAGCAAGACGATGCCGTGGTTCAGGCTCACTCCAATCAGGGTAAGAAACGCAATCAAACCGATGGCGTTGAGACCGACACCACTCACCACCAGGGCAATAGCTCCCCCGGAGAACGCCAACGGCATCTGCAGCAGAAGCAGACCGGGCACGAGGAGGCCATCGAACTGTAGTGTCAGGATACCTAGCATCAGCGCGAGAGCAACTACGGCTGCCACGCCAACATTGAGCGCGGCATGTTCGAGTTGCGGATATAGGCCACCAAACCTCACCTCGTATCCCGCCGGTAAGGGAAGCGTCGCGAGGGCCTTCTTTGACGCTGAAATGACCTGGCCGAGCGGCGCAGTGGGCGTCGCCAGAATCTCGACCGCCCGCAGTCCGTTCAGATGCCGTATGACGTTGGGTCCGGTCGCCATGCGGACGTACGCCACGTCTTTCAACGCAACCCACCCATTGGCCATTACAGGAAGCTGGTTGAGCTGCTCGATGGACAGATGCGTAGGGTCGGCGAGTCTCACGAACACATCCAGGTGACCATTGCCCTCTGGAACGGTGGCGACCGTTTGTCCCGCCAGAAGGATGTGCAACTGGGAAAAAAGCGCCGCCGGCGTAATGCCGTGGAGCGCGAGACCATCGGGATTGGGCGTGATTTGCAACTCTGTTACGGGATAGGCATCGTTGTTGAAGACGTCCGAGAGGTCGGATATGCCTGAGAGCCGACGTGTAACCTCGTTCGACAGTGACTGCAATGCTTCAATCGAATCGCCGTAGACATCGATGACAAACGGTTGCGGCAGGCCGGACAGCGTTTCACCCACCCGTTCGAGCGTCGGTGTCCCAATGACTGTCTGGACCGCCGGGAGCTTTGAAGCATCCAGAACCTGCTTGCCGACTCGGTCGAGACTGCTCGCGTTCACATCAGGTTTTAGCGCAATCTGAATCTCGCCTGCATAGGCAGGCTCGGTGTATGAGGTTCCCGAAGCAGACCCCACGCGGGAAAACACGTGCGCAACAGGCGGGAGGCCCATCAATCGTTGCGTGATGCGGTCCGATGCGTCCTGGGCGTCATGCAATGAAGTTCCAGGCGGCAGCGTAAAACTTTCGAGTAGCACGGCCTCGTTAGGAAGCGGCAGGAAATCGACAGGCACCAGCACAAGCCCAGCCACCGAGACCACGAAAATGGCGATGCAGGACCACAGCGAAACACGCGGATGACGCAGCGCAACTTCGAACAGGCGCAAGTTGCGGCTTTTGAGCCATGCGACCGCACGCGAACCAGATGTGACGCGCTTCTCGATATGCGGTCCGATGAATCCCAGCACAAGCGGAATCAGACTCAACGAAATAAGTAGTGACGCAATGAGACTCACTGTCATTGCAAGAGAGAACGGGACGAAGAAAAGTCCGGCGAGGCCTCCCACGAACACAAGCGGCAGGAATACCGCGACGGTCGTCATCGTCCCTGAAATGTCGGGACCGGCTATGTCGCGCAAGCCACGTGCAACACCTTCCCAGCGACCGTCACCCGCCTCCCAGCGGTGATAAATGCTCTCGAGTACGATGATGGCGTCGTCGGCAAGCAGGCCCACCGCGACTGACAGGGCGCCGAACGTCAGCAGATTCAGCGTCTGTCCCATCAGGTACAGCCCTGCGATACCGAGCAGCAGCGATAACGGAATGCTCAACGCTATCGCCCAGATGCCGCGGCTGGCACCGAGCATCCAGAACAGCACTGCGACCGCGAGCACGGCCCCAATGGCCAGATTCCTGGTCAAATCCGAGGCGACCACGCCGACAATGTGCCCCTGGCTGTAAATTCGCACAAAGCGTGCCCCGCCGGGCAGTTGGGGTTCGAGTTCCTGCAGAGCCTTATCAACTGCGTCGACGACAGGTAGCGTCGAGGCCCCCGGTTGCTTGAAAACAACTAGAGCAATGGTCGGCCGGTTATCGAGTTTCACGGAGTGATGAGACGGGAGCGCAGACCGGATGACCTCTGCAACAGCGCCTAAAGGCAACGTGGCGCCAGGGCTCCCAACGAGCATGCGCACGTAGCCGGAGGTACTCGTCGGCAGACTTCTGCCTTCCATGAATGCGTCCTGATGTCCGAGGTTGACATACCCGCTCGGCACCATCGCTGTCGCCGCGTCGAGCGATGCTGCGAGCGCCGACGCAGAGACGTTGAAACGCTGAAGCCTTGCAAGGTCGGGGCGCACCCATATCGCATCTGCTCCGGGTCCGGCGACCGACACGCGTTGTACACCAGCGACCGCCCGGACACGTGGTGCGAAATTTGACTCGACAATACGCTGGATTTGGGACGCGTCCACGCCGTCAGGAATCTGGATTGCGTAGTCCGCCACCTCATTTATGGCATTGCCGGAGATTTCCGTCGTCAGAGTCGTACCTTTGGGTAACGAACTGTTGATGCGTCCGATAACACCGTTGACGTCCTGAAGCGCACTTGCTGCGGTGGTCCCCTCCGAGAATCGCGCTTCAATCTTGACGGAACCTTGCCCTATGACTGTCCGCACGTCGCTCAATGACGCGAGCGACGACAGTTCGGCTTCGACCGGTCGGGCAATCAGCCCCTCCAGGTCCAACGTTGTCGCGCCCGGCAACTGCGCGACGAAGCTCACTTGCGGCATATTGAACTGCGGCAACACTTCCGCGTGAATGTTCAACAGCGCGTAGACACCATACGCAATCAGCCCTGCGTAGAGCATGACCCAGAGTAGCGGCCTCTTGACGATATCGTTGAGCATTGTTCTTCTTTGAAAGCGACGTCAATCGGCTTGCTGATAACGCGTAGCAAAGTCCTGGTGAAAGAGAAGATAGGCGTCCTGCGTCACGACGCGTTCGCCCGCTACGAGACCTTGCCTGACTGATGTCCAACCGCCGTCCGACAGGCCCGGAACGACCTGGCGGCGACGGCTGCCGCTCCGGTCACGCACCAGTACCCACCATTGACCGGCGTCGAGAATGAGCGCCGTTGATGGGATAGCCACCTGCCTGTCATCGGACAAGACCAGAGAAACGTTGCCAACCGCCCCCGGGTCAAGGGTGTAGCCTGGTCCAGCTTTGAGCCAGACTTCCACCTGACCCGGAGCGGTGAGACTGCGCGATACATGCTGAACAACCACTTGAACAATTACATTGTTGCCCTCGGGCAGAAAAACGCCCTTGATTCCCGGCACAATCGGGCTGGCATTGCTTCCAGACAGGTCGGCGACTACGTAGAGGCCAGCTGTAGGCGCGATGGTTGTGAGCGCCTGCCCCGCATTCACGTACTGACCATCGGCAGCGCTAACGGCCGTCACCATCCCGGCGGCCGGTGCACTAATGGTGGTGAGACTTGCGTAGCCGCGGGATGCCGCCTGCGCCGCTGCAAGTTGTTGACGCGCGGTGTCGAGTTCGGCATGTGCGCGAATGACCGCATCGCGAGTACTGAGTTGTTCCTCCAGCTTCTGTTGTCCGATAGCGGCGGCCTGGGTCGCGGCCCTCACTCGAATCTGGGCCGACTTCAGGTCCGCGGCAAGACGTGCGGTATCAGTCGATATGGTGGGACCGGTGAGCCGTGCAACCACTTGCCCAGCCCGCACTTCTTCACCCGGAATCACGCGCAGGCTGGAAACGACGCCGGCAGTAGGCGCGCTCAGTACGGTACTGGAGGCTGCCTGCACGCGGGCGGGTGCCGAGAAGGTGGATGCAAGGCGCTTCTGGACCGCTGGCATCGTCACGACATCTTCCGCAGACGCGGGATGACTACCAACGGAGCACGCGCCGATAACTGCAATGAAGACCAACAGGCGGACAGATGTCATGGGTAGCCTATTGAAGCGGTTGGTGGTCAATCGCGCTCACGCCAATCAAGGTACAGAGTTCGACTTGCTGTTGAAGGACGGAATTCGCGAGTTTCGTTGTCGCAACGCGTTGACTCAGCAAGCGGACTTCAGCGTCGGCCATTACCGGGAAGGTCACGTCGCGAGCGGCATAGGCAACACGTAACATCTTCAGTGATGCTTCGAGCGCGGCTTCCGTGGACTGCGAGCTGTGAAGACGTTCAGTTAGCAAAGTCAGTTCGGAACTGATGCCGTCTACGGCCGTATATGCGTCGTCGAGTCGTTGCCCGTATTCCTGGTAGAGGCTCTCCCGGGTGGCCTTTTCGACGGCGATATTGCCCCGGTTACCGTTGAACAGCGGCAGGGTCACAGAGACGGCAAGTCCCGAGGTATAGATGGCCGACGTGTCGCGGCCTCTTGTGATGCCAACATCGAGCCGCGGAAACTGTGCAAGTAGCGCTGCGCGATAGCGCTCGTCCTGTTCGTCGTACCCCGCGCGCAGCGCGAGCAAATCGGGCCGATGCTGGCCAAGGTTTGAAAGCGCAAGGACGATGAGGTCCTGCGGGACTTCCGATGGCTCCGGCGGAGCCACGAGCGCCAAATGCGAACCGGGCGGAAGGTCAAGGAGCCTGGCTAGTTCCTGCTCGGCCTTGAGATGCTCCTGTCGTAGCGTGCCCAACTGCTGTACGTTGTCACCGTACTGTACTTCCGCGAGCAGGGCCGCGTCTCGTGTTACCTCGGAGCGCGCGAGTGCCTTCTGCAATCTTTCGGTACCGTCCCTCTGATACGCCACGAGCTGCCCGACTTCACCCTCGAGGCGCTGGAGGGTCACGTTAGTGACGTACAGCGCGTAAGCGCGGTTCGCGACCTGCCATTTCACCCATTCCAAAGCGAGCTGTTGCTTCTCACTGGCTTTGGCGGCCGCTCGCTTCTTTGCGGGGCGGTCAACCAGCGCCGACACCTCGTAGCTGAGCCCGGCCATGAACGCTGGGACAAAACCGGCGGCTCCGGGACGGTCGGTACTGAATGTCAGCGTCGGGTCCGGCAACAGCCCGTCTGCATATTCTCTGGCAGTGGCGACATCGAGTTCCCGCTCCGCGCGCCGGATGTCGGGGCTACGCTGAAGTGCCCGCTCGACCACCTGGTCCACGGTCAGCGGCGCGTCTGTAGTCGCTATGTCATATGACCATTGCGGCGCTTCTGGAAGAGGCTTGGGCGCATACGAAGCACATCCGCTTAACGCTACAGCCAGCGTCACCTGAGCGAACCGTGCGAGCGCATTTGCACCTCTACGTCGCCGACCGGTTGCGGTAATGCGCTCTTGCAACCTACTATCGCAAATACGATGGCTCACGGTGAGTGTCCGCCCGAAAAAACGCTTCAGATACTACTTCGCCAGACTTAGATTTGACTTAGCAAGTTGGTACCGGCCGGTGGAAATAATGAGAATTCTGCTTGTAGAAGACGACGAAATGATTGGCGGTGCAATCGTACAGGCGTTGAAGGACGCCGCCTACGCGGTTGACTGGGTATGCGATGCTGATTCAGCGACAGGTGCGCTGACAGGACGCGAGCACGATGTCGTGCTTCTTGACCTTAACCTGCCGAAGCGTGATGGCATTGATGTGCTCCGGTCATTGAGGGCAAAAGGTAGCAAGGCTCCCGTCATAATTCTCACTGCGCGCGATAGTCTGGATGACAGAATTGCCGGGCTCGACGCGGGCGCCGATGATTACCTGGTGAAGCCGTTTGAAATCGGAGAGCTGCTCGCACGTATTCGGGCGGTCACGCGCAGACTCGGCGACCATGGTGACGCAAGAATGACGAGCGGAAACCTGACGCTGGATTCAAATACACACCTTGCGGTGTACGGCGACACCGAATGCAACCTGACCGGCCGCGAGTTCGCACTGCTGAGCGCGCTCATGATGAAGCCTGGAACAGTCCTGTCGAGAAGCGAACTTGAGCGGAAAGTATATGCGTGGGAAGAGCAGGTCGAGAGCAATGCCGTGGAGGTCGTGATTCACGGTATCCGCAAGAAGCTTGGAGCGTCGGTCATTCGCAACGTACGAGGTGTGGGATGGTTGGTAGACAAGGAAAGCAATCGCGTTCCCTGACGTTGCAACTGTCTGTCTGGATTGGCTGCGTAATCGTCGCGGTTGGTTTGATTGCCTGTGCGCTGTCGTTTCTGTTTGCATATCAGGAAGCCAGGGAACTGCAGGACGGACAGTTAAACGAAATTGCTGCTCTTATCGACAGTCGGGCGCTCGAGTTCAATGGTTCCCGGTCATCGATTGAAAGCTCACAGGATAAGGATGTCAAGGTGGTCATTGACAGGCTCAATGGAGAGGGGACTCGGTTCGCGCAGGCGGCGGGACTCATCGTACCCAACTCGTTGACGGACGGTTTTCATGACCTGGATGATAATGGCAAGGGGTGGCGCGTCAACATCAGAACACTGCGCAGCGGAGAACGCATAGCGTTGGCGGAGCCCTCCGTGCTGCGCGATGAAATTGCACGGGACGGCGCAATGAGAACGCTTGTACCCATGCTCATTCTTCTTCCGGGATTGGGCGTCGTCATTGTAGTGATTGTCAGAACGAAGCTGGGTCCACTCTCCCGGCTGGCGAATGTTGTGGACCAGCAAACTGATGTATCGCTTGAACTGTTGTCTGAAGACGGAATAACCAACGAAGCGTTGCCGTTTGTCAGGTCCATTAACCGCCTCATTTCGCGCTTGCGTGAGGCCATCAGTCTTCAGCGCCGATTTGTCGCGAGCGCAGCGCATGAGTTGCGTTCACCGTTGGCAGCCTTGTCCTTGCAGGCTGGAAATCTGGGCGCCGCAATTACGTCGGTGGATGCCCGGGAGCGGCTGCTGGCACTTCAGGCGGGGTTGCGCCGTACCCACAGACTGGTGGAGCAACTGCTCGCATTGGCGAGGTCTGAGCAGGCAGTGCTGGAGCAGCCGACGACTGTATCGCTCCGGGCTATGGCAACGGAGGTCATAAACGCCACTATTGACGTCGCCCACGAGAAGGATATCGACCTTGGGTTCGAGCACTTTGATGACGTCGATGCCATTGTGGACGCGTCGTCTGTCATGGTGGTGCTGAGAAACCTGGTCGACAACGCGGTGCGATACACGCCAACCGGTGGCAGGGTGGATGTGTCAGTCGTTCATGCGGGGGGGGAAGTGATGTTTGAAGTTACCGACTCGGGGCCCGGTATTCCGGACGGCGAACTGGACCGTGTGCTGGAACCGTTCTACCGGCTGGACCATTCCGTTGCGTCGGGAAGTGGGCTGGGTCTATCCATCGTCTCTGAGATTGCACGTCGGACAGGCGCGCGCCTGGTGCTCACGAACCTGGACGGCGGATTTCGAGCCCGCTACTTCCATCCTCTCCATATGACGGCGGCGTTGCGTGACCAAACCCGCTCGCCCGAGAACCCAAAGGCTCCATCGTAAATCAGCCGAGGTGACTTGATTCACAGGGGTTCGACAAACGCTACCGCGAATGGAGGCCAACGAGCAACATGGGCGATAAGAATGAGGACCTGATGGAAACGCCTAGCCCGCGCGAAGGCCGAACTCCCGGAGCAGCCTTGCCTTCGGCGCGCGTCTCCGCACCGCTGCAGGTCGAGCATGCGGGTGCCAGCGATGCAACATCCGACAACGCCGGGCTGACGCAGGCGGAGGTGTCCGAACAATGTCGCGCAGGTAACGTAAATCTTGCGCCGAGGTTCACTACACGGACCGTATCCGGAATCCTCCGTAGTAACGTTGTGACCGTATTCAATGGCATTCTGGTCGTATCGATTGTTGCGCTCCTCCTTGTCCGTTCCAACAGCGACGCTGCGTTTTTGGCGGTTGTTACCTTCGCAAATATGCTGGTCGGAATTGTCAATGAGTTCCGTGCCAAATGGGCGTTGGACCGCCTCGCCGTACTTCGGAATACCATCGTTACCGCCCGCCGTGATGGAAGCGACCAGAAAATTGGAAGTGGCGAGGTCGTCAGAGGCGACGTCCTACGCCTGATGCCCGGTGACCAGGTCGTGGCTGACGGCGAACTCGTTACCTCCGCGAGCATCGTCATGGATGAATCGCTTCTGACGGGTGAGGCGGAGGGTGTGGAGAAGCGTAAAGGGGACCCGCTATTATCGGGCAGTCATTGCCTCAGCGGTTCTGGAGATTACGTGACTACGCGCGTCGGTATCCTCTCCGGTGTAAACCAGCTAACTGCCAAGGCGAAGACGTACGCCTCCCGGCTAACGCCCACACAGAGAAGCATCAATACTGTCATAAAGGTCTTGACTGCAATCCTCGTACTGCTCGTCGTGTTGTTACTCATGTCGGCATACATCAAGCACCTTCCCGCCAAAGACACAATTCTGTCGCTGGTCACGGTGATTAAGGCACTGGTCCCGGAAGGTTTGGTGCTGGTGTCGACGCTCGCGTTCGCCATAGGAGCGTTACGAGCCGCTCAAAAGCAGGTGCTGGTCCAGAAGCTCGGTGCGGTCGAATCGTTGAGCCACCTCACTGTGCTATGTATGGACAAGACAGGAACGCTTGGAACGAATCATCTGCAGTTTCATTCGTTGGTCCCGTTCTTCGGTTCGACTGATGCGGTCGGTCGGTTTTTGCAGCTTTTCATCGGAGCCGTTGGTTCGCAGAACCAGACTACCGAGGCAATCGCTTCCGCCTATCCCGCGCTCAAGAGCAATGTGCTTGGCGAGTTGCGGTTCAGTAGTGAGACGAAGTTAAGCGCCGTACGGCTGAATGTCGATGGGAAGGAATTTTCTCTCTGGCTTGGAGCGCCTGAGGCGCTCGGGGAGAAACTTCTGACGCCCTCCCAGAGAGAGCAGCTTGATACGCTTTTGCAGAAAGGCATGCGCGTGCTCGTTATAGGCCGTTCAGACGCGGCACTATCCGAGCCCCCAGGCGATATGCGCCTTTTGGGACTCGTTGTTCTCTGCGACGAGCTTCGTACCGATGTGGGTAGTGCAGTCCGTTTTTATGAAGACCGCGACGTCTGTCTGAAGGTGTTATCCGGCGATAATCCGCTGACCGTCGCAGCAGTCGCACGCCTTGCTGGCATGACCGTTTACGGTTCGACCTTGAGCGGCCCGGAGCTGGCGGGAATGAACCCTGAGGAATTCGACAAGGCAGTCGACGACGGGCAGTTTTTCGGGCGACTCGTGCCGGCCCAAAAGCAGGAGATTATCAAGCGCCTGCAATCGCACGGCAGCTTCGTGGGCATGATAGGCGACGGAGTCAATGATGTGCTGGCGCTAAAACAGGCAGATATTGGTGTTGCCATGAACTCCGGAGCCGCCGCCGCTCGGGATGTCTCCGATATCGTTTTATTGAAAGACTCGTTTGCTCATTTGCCCGCCCTCTCCGAAGAGGGTGACAGAATTATTCACAACATCAAACGCATTCTGCAGCTGTTCCTCACGAAGAACGTGTACAGCCTGTTCTTTGTCGGCTTCGTAGGCTTTGTCGGGCTCAGTTTCCCCCTGAGCCCCCGGCACATTACGTGGATTGACATCCTGACGATAGGCGTACCCGCGACCCTTTTGACGCTGATGAAGCGGAGCATCGGAAAACAATCGACGAAACGCTTCGTCGGGGAGCCTTTGAAGTTCGCTATTCTCGCCGGCCTCGTTACTGCGTTTTGCTCACTCCTCGTGTACGCGAATTTTTTCCTGTTCCAGGACAGGGGTGAGCAATACGGTACTACAGCCAGTGTGTCGGTGATTGTACTTATCGGCTTGTACGTGCTTACGCTGGTGACAACCCAGGAGCGGGGAAAGGCCGGCACGGTGTTGCAGCGCCTAACCATTACTACATTTTTGGCCACGGCCCCGCTGCTTCAGCTTGCGGCAGTTTATTGGCCACCCTTGCAGAATGCGCTCGGCATGGTCCCACTTGATGCAGACTCCTGGATTACCATCATCATCGCTTCAGTGCTCGGAATGACGACTTTGCACTACGTTCTCAAGGATGCAATTCGCAAGCGATTTGTGGGAATCTGATGGTGGTGGTGCTGACGGGCACCCGATTGAAGGCGTGCCTGGCCGGGTTCCCGGGCGCCGGATTGCTATTGATAAAATATGTTATCAATAGTATTGTCATTGCCGTTAAGGTGAGCTTATTCGGGGATGGCATGGGGCAACTCGCAGTCACGGGAGCAAGTGGGGAGATGGGCCTGCTCACGCAGTGCGACACGGAAACGAGTCGTCTTTGCCGTTCGGTGCATCTGCAGGCGAGCGGGGACGGCAAAACTGTCGTCCTCGTTGAGGTCGATGAACGCAAGGTCGGCATCCAGCGCGAGTACCGGTTCGAAGTGACCGCCGGCGAGCTGGTCGCGCTGATTCGCGCCGAGGGTATCGAACTGCGCGCTGAGCTGCCGGGAGAAAATCATGTCCGTCCTGCCGACAATAGCTGACCGTGAGCAGCGGCTCACGGCCGCGCAGTTCCATCAGCTCGCCGACGTGCCGCCCGAAGCTGAATGGTTTGCCAATCTGGACAATCCGCGCACGCGCCGCGCATACCGGATCGATCTGCGGGACTTCATGAGTTTCACCGCGATCACGCGGCCCGAAGATTTTCGCATCGTCGCGCGCGCGCACGTGCTGGCCTGGCGCAAGGTCCTCGAAGACCGGGCGCTGTCGGGCGCAACCATCCGGCGCAAGCTGGCGGCGCTGTCCTCGCTGTTTGAATACCTGTGCGAAAAGAATGCGGTGGACTTCAACCCCGTCAAGGGTGCCAAGCGCCCGAAGGTCGAGAGCAACGAAGGCAAAACGCCCGCGCTCGGCGACCATCAGGCGCGCGCGCTGCTCGATGCGCCCGACCCGGCCACGCTTAAAGGGAAACGCGACCGCGCGCTGCTGTCCGTGCTGCTGTATCACGGCCTGCGCCGCGAAGAGCTATGCCAGCTCAAGGTCCGCGACATTCATGCACGCCGTGGTGTTCTGCACCTCCGTATTCACGGCAAAGGCAACAAGCTTCGCTATCTGCCGCTGCACGCGGGCAGCGCAGAACGCATCCACGCTTACCTCGAAGTGGCAGGACATGGTGAAACACCCCATGCCCCCCTCTTCCAGCCGGCACGCAGAAAGACGCATGCGGCATTGACGGCCGATGGCGTCTACAAGATCGTGCTCGCGTACGCCGCCGGCGCGCAAATCGAGGTGCAGGGCTTCGGTGTGCACAGCCTCCGGGCGACGGCGGCCACCAATGCGCTGGAGCATGAAGCGGATATCGCCAAGGTTCAGGAATGGCTCGGTCACGCCAACATTGCCACGACGCGGATTTATGATCGGCGGAAAAGTCGTCCGGAAGACTCTCCGACATTTCGGGTTACTTATTAGGCGAGCAGGCCGTCATCGGCCACAATGAGTCATTCGCTCGCGCCATCGCGCCATAAATCAAACGTCAGCTCTGGGGCAGCAACCAGTCTCCCATGAGCGGACCGCACTAATTGCGCCCTCGGTGCGATGACTCGAAACGTCCATGCCACGAACCGGACGCGAAAATTCTCCTGCGAAGTTTTTCGATCAACTGTTCCACCGCCGACGTTTCGCTGACATATCTCATTCGTACCTCAAGAAACGGAGCGGCATGCCGTTATCCATGAGTCGGCATTCTAGCGACAGAAATTATCCAGAAAACACCGGGTGTCCGTCAGAAATAAATCTTGTGTCCACATCAGGCCGCACGACTGTTCAGTGGTTGTAGTTGAGCATCGTCGCGCCTGACTGGCCTAAGGATTGAGCCACGAAAGCGGGACAATCGCCGAGGACGAAAACAGCATCATGTTCAATAGCCGTGTATTGCTCGCACTTATGTCTGCCACTCTGTTCGCGGGTTGTGCTGTCCACCGACCGGTGGACCTGTCCGATTCGAAGGGCATTGTAGTGGCGAGGACCTCGGAGAAGCTGAGAACCGTTGCTGACGTCGCAGTCATCAACAAGGCAGCCGACGCCAAACAAGAGCATCACTTTTTTGGTGCTGACCAAGTTCCTATCAATCCCGAAGAGCGTACCGCCGTCACTGTCACGAACGATCTGAAAGACTATTTTTCCAGCCATTTGGCCAAGGATCGCGACGGGAGGCGAGCCATTCGGGTGACGATTGAGCAGGCTGAGGCATCTTGGACATTGCGTGGCGCTGTCAAGGTTCCAATCGTTGGCCTTTTCGCGCTCGCTGGAGACGATTCGTTCCATCTGAAGACTGTCCTGCGCATCGAGGTCGAGGAGGTCGGTAAGCCGACTCGGACTTACGTGTACGACCAGACAACGGAGATTCCGGATGGGAGTGCCAATCTCCCGTCGGATATCGACAGGACTTACCAGCGCTTGATTGCAAAATCACGCAGGCAGCTTGTCGAGACGCTCGACAAGGATTTCCTGCCGGATTACGTCGCGCAATAGCTGATGGTTTCATCGGCTTGACGTCTAAATGCCGAACGCCCCTTGGGAGCTGCCGTCCGAGTAGCGGAGGCTCGAAAGGCGGCAGTGGGTTGCCTGCGGCCAACTGCGTCGGGAAGTAGTCGTTTATGCGTGTTCGACGAGACAGTCTTGTCGCCATGATAGCCGCGGGTTCGGCACGGGCGCTTTGTATTAAACTCGCGCCAGAAGCTAGGCGGCGATAATCCGCCAGCAACGCACCAACCCATAAAACCAGATCCGGGGAAACCAAATGGTCCGAGCCGCGCTTCTTGCTTCCATCCTAGTCCTCGCAGGATGCGCAAGCGTTTCAGATATCGACACCAGCCAACTCGAACCGGCTTGCGCACAGGCCTGCACTGCCCGCTATTCGGAATGCCTCGGCAAGTTCACCCTCTTCCCGATTCAGGCGCAGCATCAGTGCACGGACGCCATGCATCTGTGCGCAAAATCATGCCCGACGCGGACTGTCGATGCGGTGCCCGCAAGCAACACCCAGCGTTTGTCGGATCTTAACGACCTTTACAAGCGCGGCCTGATTACGAAGGATGAGTACGACACGAAGCGGGCGACGATTATTCAAGGGCTTTGATGCCGTTACGGGATGAGCCGTTGGGCACACTCACGCGCACGGGTAGGCCACCGCCGACAGCGTCGGCAGCCGGCCAGAAGCAGTCCACTAGGCATTCTTCTTGATTGACTGCTTCCTTTGGCTTTCTGAGGCGCTCGCGACAGATGATCCTCGCGGCCGCTGATTCGTTGACCGGCATTCGATGGGCCGCATCTCAAATGACCGCTGCACACCTAAAACCTAATACTCGATAGAGTGCCAAGTCTCTTATAGCCAATTTGCTCTACCGACGCCGCCGCACAGAGATGGCGCTTAATCTGCTTTGGGCGGCGTGGTGTCTACGGCCTTCTCAAAGTTGAAGTGCATGGGATACGGCTCATTGCGTCTGAAGTCCGGCGACGACAGGTTTTCCTCCACAAGCCGCGCCGGTCCATACGCCTCGATGTGATCCGCGGCTTCCCACGGGTGCGGGAAGTAGGAAAGGGACGTCTGCACCGGCTCCCGACCCATGCCATCTTCCTTGGGCATCGGTAGCGCGATCTGATGAACGTGATTGCCGTACTGAACCATGAACATCAGATAGGGACACCCCGAGACCGACGCTTTCCTGCGAACCAACATGAAGCTGATCTTGTCGTTGGGTACCGGTCCAGAAATGAACTGGCTGTATAGCATCAGCGGATGAAAAGGGAAGCTCTCGAAGGTGTGCTTTTTCTCTAAGATCCAGTCCTTGAGGTGCTGGCACTTGCTGACCTCGGGTTCAGGCATCACCGCAAGCGCCATCTTCACGAAGCTTTTGAAGACGCCCATCGGGATGTATGGCGGACGTTCAAGCCGCATTTCGATCCGCTTAGCCTTGTCATCGAACTTGAGACGCGAGTCGCCGTTGCGCACGGTCAGCTTCAGGTTGCCGTTCTTGACGTCGATCCGGAAATCACTGTCCGGGGTCACGAACGTCGGTACCTTCTTTTTGCCCTCGATGCGGCCTGTCGAGCGAGCCAGCAACGACCAGTATCCGAAAGGGGCGTCGACGGCTGAGGCGAAATGAGTGTTGCAGCTATCGCACTCGCGACGGTCGATCAGCCACTTGTTGCCGATTTGCTCGGGGAAGGCGTGCGAGATGTTGTCAAAGGCCACATCCGGGGCGGACTTGCCGCAGTACCTGCAGACCTGCGGTTCGCCAGCGCCAAGAACGACCTCGGCCGAGTTCCGGTCAAAGTTGTCAGCGGCAAGAATGTCGTAGCGCTGCTCCAGCCACTGGAACTTGGAAGCGTACGACTGTGTCATGTCGGGTAACGGGCCAGCTTCGGGCTCAGGCCAGAAGTCAAGACGTCCAGCGTCCGGAAAAGCATCTAGGATCGCTGTGCGCTCTTCGTTGGTCTGCGGCACCGCGATGACCATGGATACGCGGTGAGCCTTCAGCAGCGCGAGCCGGGCCGGGTCTACGCCAACGAACAGGACCAACCCGACGAAGTTCCCCACCGCCTGGTCGTCGATTAAATCCAAAGATGGACCGGAGCCGATGTTCACCGTCTCGCCGGCGGTGAGGCTTTCTACGGTGGCCGGCGTTAGCGGTGCCAAGAGCTGCGACCTGTGGGACTCCGCTGCGTTCAGGGCCAGCGGCGCCCCTCCCTGCTGGGCGAACTCAATGGCGAAGGCGATGGTTGCTGCGAGCTGCTCTGGCTGGTCATCCAGCGAGCCGGTCACTATAGTGTTTTGAATCGCGGGCTCCCGCGGATCTTCAGTCGTTTGCATCATGTGATTTACCCCTATAGACTAATTCTGCTATCAAATTCTGCAGCTGCCAAAACTGAGATTCATAGACCGCCCGACGGCGTGCCGCGTATCCAAAAATGACTGCGGCACCTTTCGGACATGCCGTTCATTCTGCCGCAGGCTGGGTTTAGCGTGAACTCAGCAGCGTCGGACGAAGGACCGGAGCCGCTGCAATGCAGACATTGGTCACCAAAACTCGGATGGCAGCAATGGGTCGATCAGCGACAGTGGCGGACGGCCGAGTCCGCGCAGAAAAGCGTTGGCCGCCCGTATTATTTCACTAACTGTGGCAGCAGTTTTTCACTTACCTGGCACAGTTTTCACTTTCCGTGGCACGCGACAACGGCTGCGGATTTTTCCCGCGGGCCGGATATGTAGCGGTGAATCGGGGCAGCGTCCTCTGGACTGCAGGCGAGTACGCAATTTGCGCAACTCTGTCCGGCGAGTGCCGTATGCATGATGAAGACCGTGTAAAGTCTGTTGGCCATGCGGTTTGCGGGACGTCTGGCCCCGAAAGAAACTCTCCACAGTTCAAGACGCGCACGGCTGACCTATGCTTTGCCTTCGAGTGTAGACGGGGTCAACAGTGATCGCACGTCGACCTGCTGGCCCTGGAGCATAAGCAGCCGCGCGTGGAGCACTGTGTCTTCGAGAACTAGCTTCACACACATCGTCGATGTTGGAGCAGTGACATTCGCCCCTGCAAAGGTTGCCGCGGATCGACGCCAGCGAGGTACTAGCCGTGATTATCGACCCACGCACGTGCCCAACCTAGTCCGGCGAGCTGAGCCTCTTCTTCCGTATCAAAAACACCGAGTACCCCGGAGGCTTCAACCATCTTTGTATCGCGGGTGATGGTTCCGCTGCCTGCGTATCGCTCTGGTGAAAGGATGTCCTCCTGCTGAAGAATGGCGTGACCGAAGATGCGGTATCCCTTGTAGCTTCCCGATTCCATCAGCGCATGACCTCAACATACGAGTCGTGAGCATCAACGCGCAGCACATTCCCCTCGGGCGTTATCAGACGGGGGATTTCCGAGACGTCAGGCGTAAAGCGTCGCGTACCAGCACCGGCAGGTCTCTGCTTCACGGCGAACCTGGTGGCGGTGGTCGGCGTGCGATGCGCCCGTGCTTTTAACAAATGGGGCACACGCCGCTTGTGCGTAAGCGAATTCGTCGCGCCCGCTCCCTGAAGCAATCCACCTCGAGCTTCGGGCGGATTCCAGATTTCTATGTAGCGCTCACCTGCAAACACGGGCGAAGTACACCCCAGTAAAAGCAACACGCTTCCAACCAGTTTCACTATCGTTTCTCCTTGGCGATGCGATTCAATCTGTCGCCGCAGGATACCTCCCCTCCGACGCACGACCCGTCGCAGCCGTCACAGTAGTGGCGGTCGCGCACGGCACCGTCAACAAGCCAGACATCCGTTTCCACCGGACTAGCGGTACCCACCGAGCGGCCATTTTCGCATGCAAAGAACGTCAGCTCGCCGGCTCGGCCGCGACGAATGGCTTCATCGATTTCCTGCTCGCCAAACGCAGACTTCATGTCGGCGACAAACGCCGCAATTTCTGGCATCGGATGGCTGACGGGTTTTGCGAGCTCGCATATCCATGAAGCTTCTCCCGAAAAAAGTGTCCGTTCATCGCTACGAATTTCCGTGTAGGATACTGTACATTCATACAGGTATTTGCGCAATTCAATGACCGTCCCGTCCCCCATTCCGGAAGCAATACACCCGTCCTTGTGGCGGGCGTCGCAGCTTGCGCGCGGTCGTGGCAGGACAGTCGATACCGGCTACGCGGCGCTTTCAGCAGAGCTGCCCGGCGGTGGATGGCCGATCGGCGCGCTCATCGACCTGCTGGTCCAGCAGGCCGGCGTGGGAGAGATGCGGTTGCTTCGCCCTGCGCTCAGCGCACTGGGCAAACGGCCAGTTGCGATGGTTCAGCCGCCACACGTTCCAAACGGCCTTGGTCTCGAGTACATCGGTCTTTCCCCGGAACAGGTGCTGCAGATTCGCGCCGCAAAGACGGCCGACGCATTGTGGTCAGCCGAGCAGATCCTGCGTGCCGGAAGCTGCGGTGCACTCCTGTTCTGGACGCAGTACGTCCAGACGTCGTCGCTGCGGCGGCTGCATCTGGCCGCGCAGTCTTCGGAGACGCTTTTTTTCATGGTTCGTCCCCTGGCGGCCGCGCAGGATGCGTCCCCTGCCGTTTTACGACTGGCGCTCAGGCCAGAACGCGACGGTCTGACCGTCGATATTGCGAAGCGACGAGGTCCAGCACGCGCGGAACCTCTGTCCATCCCACTTCAACCAACCCCTGTCCTGTTTTCGCACCATGCGCGTATTTCTCGCCGTCCACTTGCCCCGGTTGCAACTCGAGGTCTTCCGACCAAAGTGGCTGCCTGAGCCCGCACATGGCTGCGTGGTCCTGGACAGGGACAAGGTGCTCATCGCAGACGGGGTAGCCAGGTCTGCGGGCGTGCGGGTTGGCATGAAACGCGGCGGTGTGCTGACGCTCGCGCCGGAGGTGGAAATGTACGAACGCGATCCGCGCCGTGAATATGGAGCGCAGCGGGAAGTGGCGATCGCGCTCATGAAATTCTCGCCAGATGTCGCCATGCTCGACGAGGCTGTCGTAGTGGTCGACATCGGTGCGAGCCTGCGTCTGTTCGGCGGTCTGCTTGCGGTGTGCCGTCAGGCAAAAGCGATACTCGAAGCTATCGGACTGACCGCACGGATAAGCGCTGCACCGACTGGTCAAGGTGCATGGTTGCTCGCGAAGCACCGGAACCTACGCGTACTCAAGGTCGACTCGCTTGAACGGCAACTGTCCGCATTGCCGTTGCTGTCGGTGCCGGAAGTTCGACCGTTTGCTGACTGGTTCATGGGACTGGGTTGCGAAACGATCGCCGATGTACGGCGGCTGCCGCGCGCTGGACTGCAGCGGCGTTGCGGCGAACATCTCCTTGATTCTCTGGACCGGGCTTTTGGCACGGCGCCTGAACTTTTTGACTGGCTGGAACTGCCCCCGACATTCTCCGCCCGCATTGAAATGCCCGACCGCATCGAGCATGCGGAAGCAGCGCTCTTTGGCGCGCATCGTCTCGTCGTCCAGCTATGTGGCTGGCTGTGCGCAAAACAGCTGGCCCTCACAGGCGCGACCCTCCTGCTGGAGCACGAGCGCGGACGGCAGGCAATTGAGCCGACCGCAATCGAGATTGCGCTCGGCGAGCCAACGTGGCGCGAGGAACATCTTGTTCGGCTAATCAGGGAGCGCCTTGGACGGAGCGAGCTTACTGCACCAGTGATTGCACTGCGGCTCGATGCGTCCAGCGTGCAACCTGCAGTGCCTGCATCGGACACGCTATTTCCGGAACCCGGCGGCACAGCCGAGGACCATACCCGTCTTGTCGAATTGCTGGTTGCTCGACTCGGCGAAGAAAACGTACTCCGGCCGGCGCCAACCGCGGATTACCGACCTGAAATTGCCAATCGATGGGTGCCTGTCGCAAGTGCGTCGAAAAGCACCGTGCTGCCTGAAGGACTGCCACGACCCACCTGGCTTCTGGCAAAACCGGTGCGTCTGCTCATGCGCAAACACCGGCCGTTTTACGGCTCGCCGCTACGCATGGTGTCTCCGGGCGAGCGCATCGAGGCCGGGTGGTTTGATGGCGAACTGGTGACGCGCGATTATTTCGTCGCGCAAGGTGAAGACCAGAGCTGCTTCTGGATATACCGCGAGCGAGTCAGTAGTCGCGACGCGGAAGACGACCAGCGGTGGTTCCTGCATGGCCTGTTCGGATGACATGCCATGGATTCCACATTTTCAACCCTGCCGGCGTATGCCGAGCTGTTCTGTTTTTCCAATTTCACTTTTCTGCACGGCGCCTCCCATGCGGAAGAACTGGCTGAGCGCGCGGAGCAACTGGGCTATGCAGCGCTGGCCGTCACCGACGAGTGCTCGCTGGCAGGCGTCGTGCGCGCACACGTTGCAGCGAAGGAAGCAAAGCTGCCGTTTATCGTCGGGTCCTACTTCCGTCTGGTGAACGCTGACGGATCACCCGCGTTCGGGCTGATTCTCCTCGCCAGAAACCGCGAGGGATACGGCAACCTGTCCGAGCTGATTACGCTGGCCCGTACGCGCGCTCCGAAGGGTGAGTACCGCCTGACGCCGCAGGACCTGTCGCGGCCCGACAGGGAGAACCGGCACCTGCGCGGCCTGCCCGACTGCCTCGCCATTCTGGTACCCGACTTTCCGGCGAAAGAAGACGTGCTGGCAGCACAGGTCGAATGGCTCGATGATACGTTCACGGGCCGCGCCTGGGTGGGACTTGTGCTGCACCAGCGTGCGATGGATGACATCCATCGGGGTTCGGTTGAGTTTGTCGCGCGGAATCAGGACGTCCCGGTTGTCGCGCTCGGCAACGTCGTCATGCATGTGCGCTCGCGAAAGCCGCTGCAGGACACCATGACCGCGATCCGCGTTCGCAGGCCGGTGCATGAGTGCGGCTATGACCTGACACAGAATGCCGAGCAGCACCTGCGTTCCAGACTGCGGCTCGCTAACCTGTACCCCGACGACGCACTTGCCGCAACCGTTGATATTGCAAGCCGTTGCGCTTTTTCGCTGGATGAACTGCGTTACGAGTATCCGGACGAACTCGTTCCGACCGGCTTCACCCCTACCGCCTATCTGCGGCAGGAAACGTACATCGGCGCACAACGACGCTTTCCGTCGGGTATTCCGCACAAGGTGCAGGAACAGATTGAGCATGAGCTTGAACTGATAGCGGACCTCCAGTACGAACCTTACTTCCTCACGGTGTACGACATCGTGCGCTTTGCACGTAGCCAGAGCATCCTCTGCCAGGGGCGCGGCTCCGCGGCTAACTCTGCCGTCTGCTATTGCCTCGGCGTAACCGAGGTGGACCCGGCTCGCGGCAACATGCTTTTTGAGCGCTTCATCTCGAAGGAGCGTGGCGAGCCGCCGGATATCGACGTTTATGGTATCTGTTTCTATACCGATAGGGTCGGCGGCAGTCGGCCATTGGTGCCGGACGGCGATTCACGCCCGATCGGGCAATCGGTAGATAGCCCGATTCCGATCAGTAGTCTACCGG
>Ga0255336_101171_pt1 | contig 22303 bp, 15 predicted proteins | sample MeOH1_35cm_T3_17_FD_189102 | JGI IMG/M metagenome (GOLD analysis project Ga0255336, IMG submission 189102) | Sandy soil microbial communities from University of British Columbia, Vancouver, Canada - MeOH1_35cm_T3_179 | ecosystem: Engineered > Artificial ecosystem > Sand microcosm > Unclassified ...
TTGTACATCGGCGGGGGAATCGGCGCGCTGACGGGTATTCAGGAAGCGATAAAGAATGGCCGGAAAGTCACGGTCCTGGACAAAGGTCCGTTCCGGGCGGGTGGCGCCAGCGGAATGAACTGGGACGTTGAATACGTCTGGTTTGGTTTACCAACTGACGCAGCCGGTGACTTCAACTGGTTTCCCTTCCAGTATGAGGACCCTACAACGGTAGTTCCCGGATCCATTACTAACAAGCAGCTAATGCTGAACGCAGTTAAGTCGGACCCGAACCGGTCCGGCGCGCAGTTCTATGTGAACACCGGAGGAGAGTGCTTTCCTCGCCGCAATTCAGACGGTTCGATGAAGTATATCGATGACTATCCCTATCCGTATTCCGTGAAACAGGTCGAGGGCGGTTTTCCCCGCCACGTCCAGGATGAATTAATTAAATCGTCTCTGGTCACGGTATATGACCGCACGATGGTAACGAACGTCATCGTTAACAACGGGGTTTGCGTCGGTGTGACGGCACTTCACCTGCCCACAGGGCAGTTCACGGTTTACACGGCGAATGCGGTGATTCTGACTGCGGGCGGATGCTGTTGGTTCCGTGGCTGGGAAACAGTTTCGGCCTACTCCATGAATTCACCAGACAACACCTCCGATGTTGAGATGGCCCTGTATCGCCAAGGGGTAAAGATCGGTGACTCCGAATTCGGAGCCTATGACTTTATCGCTTGCGCTCCGTCGGGCCTCTCCTATTCGTTCAACGCCGGTCTCGGTGGTGACGGCGGAAACTACAAATACTTCAAAGATAAGAATGGGAAAGCATTCCTGATGGACGGGGGCTACGACTTAGCGAGGTTTGAGCTGGATCGCGTTTACTTCCAGACGGTAGTTGCTGAGTACATGGCGGCCAATCCAACCACCCTCGGCCCGAACGGTGGAATCTACGTTGACACCACGGACCCGGCGATGGTGGCACTTATGCGTGAATGCTACTCCCGGAATATTGAGCTCTGGAAGGATAAGTTCGGCATCGACCCCAGCAAGACGATGATCGAAGTTAACTTCGAAATGTATGAGCACGGCGGAACTCCTGTCATCGACAACAATATGATGACCGAGATCCCCGGTCTTTTTTGCAGTCGTGGCGCCGGGGTTTTTGGCGAAGGTGGCGGAACAGCACAATATTTGAACACACGCCTGGGCTCCTACACTCTTCGTTGTGCACTCAATTATGTCAAAACCGCAACCGTGCCGAGCACAATTGACTACTCCAGCGCGGTGGCCGAGTTTAGCAGGCTGAGCGAGATACTCACGCGCAGCAACGGTAGCCTACGCCCCCATGTGGTACGCCAGCGCATCCAGAAAGCCGCTGGAGCCGCCTTTAATCCTTATCGCACAGCCGATGGTCTCCAGACTGCTGCAACCGAACTGGCCAGAATACGCAAGGAAGACCTGCCAAAGCAGATTTGCGGGGACAAATCAAACATATACAACACCGAGTGGAAAACGGCGATTGAGAACTACAACATGTTGGACATTGCCGAGATGTCCATCAAAGCGTCACTGGCGCGACAAGAGTCCAGAGGCTTTTACCGTCCAGATTACCCCGCTATCGACAATGCGAACTGGCATTGCATGCTCGTTGCCCAGCAAGTAGGTGGCGAAATGACTCTTACCAAGAAGACATTGCCGACTATATCGTGGAGCACCACCCCACCCAGTAGCGCCGACAAAATTGCCAAAGCCCGTAATATCAGCCGTTCTGGATTCCGTCGCTAACCCGACCTAAAGGAGAAATACCATGGATCTTCAAGTAAGTAAGTTTGACCCGTCGGTCGATACGGCGCCAAAATTGGTAACCATCAGCGGCATTGAATGGCGTCAGAACATGACTGTTCTCGAGGCCATACAGTTTGCGCACGAGATCACCCCTGTCGCCTTCGATTACAGCTGCCATGGGCGCGCCTGTGGTCGCTGCGCGGTGATGCTGGATGGCACTCCCGTCCTCGCCTGTGTGACTCCGATTACTAACACGACCCACACTATTGAGCCACTGGCTGGTCAGACGGTTATCCGTGACCTTATCGTCGATAAGAGCAAGGCGCACGCCGCCTTGTCCGCCAAATATCAGCGAGTCAAGAACCCGGCAATCGACCTCACCTCCGACGCGGTGATCGCATCTACGTACAACACCGCAGCCATTGAGCAGATATCCGCAATTGAATGGTGTACACGCTGCATGATGTGCACGGCAGCCTGTCCCGCATACAAGGCCGACCCTTCGTCCTACGTTGGACCAGCTGACATGCTAGCCATCGCCTACCGGTTCTACGACCAATACGATGCGGGGAACCGCGCTGCCGAGGCGGTCCAAGCCGGGCTCTGGAACTGCATCATGTGCGGCCAGTGTGATTATGTCTGTCCGCAGAAAGAGATTCGCCGTGTCAGTCAAATCTGGCTGAATCTCCGCGCTGCAGCAGGCGGAACGAAATAAGTCGTTTCAAATGGATTTTCGATGGAAGGAACAAGGCGATATATGGAAACCAATTCTAAAACCAACAAGGAGAGATGCCTTGGCGAACCATGATACGACAAGATCACGGAGCAGGCTACTCTTGGGTCTAGGCATGAGATTGTGTGTCGTGACACTATTCACTTTCGGTGCCATGGATCCGGCCTTGGCGCAGGATGCCACGCTACTCTCCGGCGATTCCGCAACTATATTCCGTACCATGCAGAGTACTAATAAGAATAATCTCGCACCGGTCTACGAGTACCTGCACCTTTCTGCACCGAACCTGGACAAAAACGGTAAGTTTTCGTTCGATGTTGGTGGCTGGGGCCGCACCGACCTTGGTTATCGGAGCACTAACGACTACCACGACGGCGATCTGCAATATGGTTATTTCACCTATCGCTCATCCAAAAACAATCTGGTGGCCGACCTCGGCCGCCAGTTCGTAACCGAGGGAGTCGCCTCGGAGAAACTTGACGGGTTATACCTGCGCTCTGACTTCAAGGCCGGCTTCGGCGCCGCTGCCTTTGTCGGCGCTCCCGTAGTCACCGAACCGAACAGAGGTGGGGGAAGTCTGATCTATGGCGGGCGCCTCACCAACAGCATGTCCAAGTACTATACTCTTGGCGTCAGCGCCCTCAAGGTTAACCGGAGCGGCATCAACTACAGACAAGAAGAGGGAGTCGATATCTGGCTCCACCCCTTGTCCCAGATCGACATCGTCGGACGCTCCTCCTACAACTCGATAACCGGTGGCTGGATGGAACATGACTATCAAGCTACCTACAGTCCACTGAACAAACTCAGCCTTAATGCCAGTTATTCGGATATCAAGTACAAAGCCTATTTTTTCAACATGACCACCAACGTGTTCAGCCTTATCAGCACGTCCAACCCCGGCGGGATTCTCGATCCCAACGAAAGGGTGCAGGCCACTGGAGGTAGCGTTGCCTATGCCCCGAACAAGATGCTGGTTCTGGCAGCCGATTACAAGAACCTACACCATGCGATTGCCGGAGATGCCAACTACTATGGGGGCAAGGCAACTCTCACGTTACCCGCTGCCTTTGTGACGGGACTCTCCATACATCGCATGGACGGCTCGACGGATAAGCTGCGCTATTCCGAATACCGTGTCTTTGCTTCAAAGAAAATTTATCGCTTCGATTTAACGGCCGACTATATAGATACGAATTATGACAGCCCCATCAACGGAGTCGATAACTCACATACCCTCGTCGGAGCCGCTTCCTACGAAATCAAACACGGCCTGAAAATCTGGGCTGATCTCAACTACTCCAAAAACCCCTATTACGATAACAACGTGGCGGGCCTATTCAAGCTTACTTATGCATTTGATTTCCGGCGTGGCGCCGAAGGGGGGGCGAAGTGAAGAGAATTACATGCATATTGATGTTTTCGCTGATCGTGAGCCTGACCTATGCGTACGCCAGCACCCCAAGCGTTGCCAAGAAGCATCCTGTGGATGTAACGGGCAGTCCGGATTGCCGTGAATGCCATACAGATAAATGGCGGGCATTCAATCACAAGGCGGACGACTTCTACCCGAAGCATCGTTTTTATGCTCAGGATCAGCGCTTGGCCTGTGCTGGCTGCCATAAGAATTCGTTCTGCTCCGACTGCCATGCCCATAAAGAGGAGATCAAACCGAGCGATAAACATGCCAATTCCCCGGAGCGGAACCTACCGCATCGTGGCGACTTCCTGAGCCGGCACATGATCGACGGTCAGGTCAACCCGGCCTCCTGTGCCAAATGCCACGGCAGGCAAAACAACGAGAGGTGCCAAACATGTCATCGATAAGATCAATTGTCTTGCGAATGTGGCTACCTACGTTGCTCGCCATTGTTTTAGTAGGCTGTGGGAGTAGGAACGCACAGAGCAGCTTTTCTACGGATAAAGGTGGGGCGCATACTGAGGTTGGCTGGTTGCCGTCTGGCCACCAGACCTCGGCGAAGTCCAACATCAGTTCCTGTGCCGAGTGCCATGGGGGGGACTTTGCCGGCGGAATCTCCAAGGTATCCTGCACCCAGTGCCACATGGGCGACCAGCAGAACGTCCATCCTCTTGACTGGGGGTACCTGTTCTACGCAAAGCATGCAGATTATGTGAAGCAGAACGGGATAGCATCCTGCAACAACGTCTATTGCCACGGCAAGTCCCTAACCGGCGTCACCTCTAGCGGTCCTTCCTGCTCTAGTTGCCATCTCGGAGGTCCGATGCAGGTGCATCCCGGCAACTACAGCTCCAACTCGGCCGACTTTACCGATTGGTCAACGAACACCACCAGCCCGAACTTTCACGGAACCTACGTCCAGGGCCATGGCATAAACTCCTGTGCCAACGCCGTGTGCCATGGAGTGAATCTACAAGGCGTAACTTCGAGTGGCTCGAGTTGTAAGGCATGTCACGCGAACTACACTGCTTTCTACTCCAGCGGTAAGCAGTAGAAAGTCGTCCGTAACAATCAAGCAGGTCGCGAATGGCGACCTCGGGAAGCATCCGTCAGTCTGCTACTGGCGGATGCTTCTATCCACGGACGGCAAGGCTCTTCGATGCTGAACTCCCGCTTGAGATTCCAAAGAGGGAACCTCGTCCTGACGCAAGCATGGTTTCGCCTCGGCTGGGCGTCTGAGTCAAGAAGGCAGAAGTACCATGGCCACTGAGAACGAGCTTGAAAGGTATAAGAGACTAATATGCAGGAGCGAGATTCGCGGTTCTGCGACGTGCCGACTGCCGTCGATGAACTCCGGAATGGCCGTATGCTCATGCTGGTTGATCACGAGAGCCAAGATCCTGCATGGCATTTGGCTGTTGCGGCAGACAGGGTAGTATTGAACACTGTAAATTCGATCGTGTCGCTTTCGGTCGGTCTCCCATGCATCGCAGTAGCACAATCACATTTGAATCGAATTCAGCTTCCACTATTCTTGCAACGTGACTTTGTACTCGGCGCAGCGTTCAACGGCGACAATGATATGCGTCGGCCGATAATTCCTGTGGCTGCAAGTAAACAGGGAGTTTTGACTCGTCCTGGCGCTGCAGAGTGCGTGACGGACCTGGCAAGACTCGCCGGGCTGAGTCCTGCAGGGGTTCTCTGTACTGTAAGCCGCACAGAAAGACCCAAGACTTCTCCGTTGGTTGATTTCGCAGAACGGCACTCGTTAAAGGTGTTTAACATCGCTGAACTGATCAAACATAGGCTCGCCAACGAGACTCACATTAGAGCCAGAGATGTGTTTCCCTTGCAGACAAGATTCGGGAGCTTTCAATTTTCCTCTTTTGACTCGGATGTTTTTGAGTCTTGTACCGCGCTTACCAAAGGTGACCCGAGGGAGTTTAGATTACGGCCCCCACTAGTCCGGATCGAGGCTGTGCATTCGTCGGAGAGCACGTGTACGGCTTTGCTTACCCACCTGAATCACGAAATTGAAGAAACACTGGGCTTGATACATCACGAAGGGGCGGGAATTATCATCGGCATACCTTGTCAGCGGCAACTCTCGACAGAGGAGCTTGTCAGAGCGACAGTCATCCCCTTCTTTCAGGATGATCCATTCTCGACTCTGGAAGGTTCAAGTTCTCAGCAGCTAATGGCGGTTGGTATCTGTTCACAGATACTGCACCACTTTAATGCTGACCATATCCGAGTAGTCAGTAACAAACCCCGGCGACTTTCCTCTCTCGGAGACTTTGGTATCGACATCGTTACCGATATTAGTCCGACGAGAGAATCAAATGAATTTCCTCGCCATCACAATTGAGCCAGAAGTTTTTCGATAGGAAGCGGTTTCGCGGTGGCGACAATGCGCCTTTCAGTCTGACTGAGGAAATTGCACGCGGGTTGGGTATAACAGTGGCTTCTTTGGCGCGGCCGCTGGTTTAGTCCGCGGCCTGGTTTTGTCGATGAGGCTAATTGACTTTAATCGAAGCTTTAGTCATAATAAATCGCGTGCGATTAGATCGCGCGAGAGTTAAAGGAGACCAAATGAAAATCTTATACAAGACGACTGCCTCTGCTATTGGCGGACGAAATGGTAAAGTTACCTCCAGCGACGGCGTGCTTGACCTTCAACTTGCGCTCCCGAAGGAGCTCGGCGGTGGCGGCGGCGCCAAGGCCAATCCCGAGCAACTTTTCGCAGCTGGCTATGCAGCCTGCTTTGACAGTGCGCTTTCCCTAGTGGGTGCTCAGCAGAAGATCAAGCTCAACGGTACGCGCGTCGACGCCACCGTAGGGATCGGCCAGCGGGAGGAAGGTGGCTTCGGTCTCGCCGTGCGCCTTGAAGTGACGATTCCTGACCTACCACGGGAGCAGGCACAAGCGCTGCTGGAAGCGGCGCACCAGGTCTGCCCCTATTCGAATGCCGTGCGCGGCAATATCGATGTTGAGTTGGCGTTGGCTTAAGTGTCTGGGAGGAAAGATGGTGAGCGAATTTCATCAATTTACAGCCCGGACGCTGGGTGGCGAAGAAGTCTCCCTCTCCCGCTATGCGGGCAAGCTCGTTCTCGTGGTGAACACCGCCAGCAAGTGCGGATTTACGCCGCAATACGGCGGTCTTGAGAAGCTGTACCGCAAGTACTCGGGGAATGGTTTCGTCATTCTGGGCTTCCCTTGCAACCAGTTCGGTTACCAGGAACCGGGCGACGGCAGTACCATCAAGAGCACATGCCTTGTCAATTATGGAGTCGATTTTCCGATGTTTGAGAAGATCGATGTAAAAGGGCCGCACGCCCACCCACTGTTCGACTGGCTCACCACCAGACTTCCCGGCATCTTAGGCCGCAATGTGAAATGGAATTTCACAAAATTCCTGATCAATGGTGATGGCACACCGTTGCACCGGTTTGCGCCGATCACCCGGCCTGAAAAAATCGACGGCGAAATCCGTAAAATCCTTGGAGTGTGATATGAAGAAAGCAACGCTGCCGATCGCTCCTAAAGAAGACTTCCTGCGTCTGGATCGGCAGCTGTGCTTCCCTCTATACGCTGCATCCCGGCTGGTTACGCGGCTCTATCAGCCTCTGCTTGAGCCGCTAGGCCTGACCTATCCGCAATATGTAGTGCTACTGATCCTGTGGGAGAGCTCGCCTTGTTCGGTGTCACACATAGGCGAGCGCGCACTACTGAACTCTAATACTCTGACGCCTCTGCTGAAGAGGCTCGAATATCTCGGTTATGTGCGCCGCACACGCAGCGCCGCCGACGAGCGTGTCGTCGAGATCAGTCTTACTGCAGTTGGCGCTGCGCTCAAGGCGCGCTGTGCTTGTGTGCCGGAGAGGCTGTTCGCGTCTGTCAAGTACCCTCCCGAGAAAGCTGCCGTGCTGAAGGAATTGCTCGACGAACTGCTCCTTAATCTCCACTCTACGCCGGAGATCGATGCAATCGTATAGGAGGAAACGAATCTGAAAACGAAGAGATTGAAGGGCCATTCCTCCATGGACGGCATTGAACCACTTGGCGCGTATAGGGCCAGCTATCCCTCTTCGCCTCCGGAGGTACGGCGAGAGTATCGTTCCGATGATGGCGACGAGCATTGTAAAAGACTCTTTGTTGAACTGGATGCGGGGGAACTGCGTCATAAAATGCAATAAACGGCGTACGTTGTCTTCACTGTGAAGTGGTAATTTGATCATTTTCGGAAACAGTGTAGGGCCTCGGCGTACGAAGGAGAGCGAGTTTATGGTTACGATACCGAAAGAAGTGCAAGAGTTTATACCCGGCAAACTGGCATGGGTCGCAAGCGCGTCCCTGAGCGGGGACCCCAATGTGACTCCCAAAGGCTCACTGAAGCTGATAGATGGTCAACATGTATCCTTCGCCGATCTGTTCTCGCGCAAGACGCGGCAGAATCTGCTGGAGAACCCCAAGGTCGCGATCACCGTCGCGGACGCATCCAGTGGCAAAGGCTACCAACTCAAGGGGACGGCGGAGTTAGTCGAATCCGGACAGTTTTTCGAGAAGGTTTCAAAAGAATTAAAGGAATCGTACGAGGGGCTTCCTGAACCTCGTTACGTAGTGAAGATCACGGTCGAAGCCGTCTTCGACCAATCCGCTGGCCCGGAGCCCGGCAAGCAGATTGCGTAAGAGGGTTGGTCCTGCGCCTCGTAAAATCAAAGTCCAGCCAACGTGATTCATTGCTTTGAGATGTCTTATGAAGCGGAAGACAGGGCGCCGCACTGGAGGTTTCAAGGGAGTTCCATGGCGCAGTACACCTTCTATTGATGGACGTGGTGATGCCGCGCATGAGTGCCCCCAATTGGCGAGTCAGATGTTGGCGAAACGGTCAGGGATTGCCACCGTGTTCTTGTCCGGGTTACGCGGAGGAAGTGATCTCAGAGGCTGGGATCACGGGCTTCACACTGGTGGAAAACGGCGGAAGCACTCCTGCACTCGATTCGCCGCACGCTGGATGATTGCTTGTCGCGAACCGCGAGAGCCTGATCGCAAGCTGTATCAACTTGTCACTCGATAGTTCTTTCCAAAAGCCCGCACTTATCTGTGTGCTGAACCGCACTGCTGTCCTACAATGTGTGTGGCTTTCCCGAAGACAGAAATTGATTAAGCTAAATAGTGGAGATTCAGCACAATGGCTACCCCTATGACACAGTCGCAGACTGTCGCGGCGCCCGGCACAGAATCGAAACAGGGCGGTGCGATGGCAATGGTTACCACGTTGTTTTTCATGTGGGGCTTTCTCACCTGCCTTAACGACATTCTTATTCCCCACCTAAAATCCATATTCGACTTGAACTATGCACAGGGGATGCTGGTTCAGTTCGCGTTTTTTTCCGCGTACGCTGTCTTCTCCATACCCGCGGGCAAGGTGATTGAGTGGCTTGGTTATAAAGGAACAATGGTTGCCGGGTTGCTGACCATGGGAACAGGCGCGCTCATGTTCATTCCAGCAGCGAGAATTCCTTCGTTCCCGTTGTTTCTGGCGGCATTGATTGTGCTTGCAGCGGGAATCACTTCGCTGCAGGTTGCTGCAAATCCATACGTTGCGGTACTCGGTCCGGCGCGATCAGCATCCAGTCGTTTGAACTTGACGCAGGCATTCAACTCCCTGGGGACGTTCCTAGCGCCGTTTTTTGGCAGCGCGTTGATTTTGAGCGCAAGCGTCAAGAGCACGGATGAAATCAAGGCAATGTCCGCGCAAGCTCTAAGCAGCTATCGCATCGAGCAGGCACACTCGGTTATTACTCCATATTTCGGATTAGCGATAGTGCTGGTTTTGCTCGCGACAGTCATTGGTTTCTATAAGCTGCCTAAGATCCAGTCGGCAGAAGCATCGCACCACGAACTCGAAAATATTGACGACAGCATTTGGAAGCACAAGAATCTGATTCTTGGTGCAATTGGGATTTTCGTCTATGTGGGCGGCGAGGTTTCAATTGGAAGCTTTCTGGTGAACTACTTCCATCAGGATTTTATGGGCGCGATGCCGGAAAAGGCCGCGGCACGACTGGTTGCATTCTACTGGGGTGGTGCAATGGTCGGACGCTTTCTGGGTTCCGCGCTGCTGCAAAGAATTGCGACACGCAAACTGCTCGCCTTCAACGCGCTTGCCGCTGCGCTGCTGGTCACCACATCTATGCTCACGACCGGATACGTTGCGGTGTACAGCATCATCCTTGTTGGATTCTTCAACTCCATCATGTTCCCCAGCATCTTCACCTTGGGAATCGGCGGTCTCGGGAAACTGACCGGCAAAGGGTCGTCCATCATGATTATGGCGATTGTCGGGGGTGCGCTCATCCCTGAAATTCAGGGACTACTTGCCGATCGCATCGGCATTCACCACGCGTTCATCGTCCCTGTGCTTTGCTACGCGTACATTGCTTATTTCGGGACTGCGGTGCGTGAGGCGGGAAGGGAAGACACTTCAGCGAATCTGACTACAGCATAGTCGAGGGTAAGCGAAGTAGTTTCGGACGGGCGACGGAGTGATTCCGTTGCCCGTCTATTTTGGCGCACATGGAAAATTAAGAGTAGCTGCTGATTTTCTCGATACATAACCAAAGACCATGGAGCCCATAAGAATTATCGATTTCCATCCGAGCTCGCAACCATCTATCTATGGTTGGGATTGTTTGTCGTAGGATGTCGGCAGGTCTAAGCCAGGCGTCAAAACGGATTCATATCTGGGCTGTTTCGTGCGCTGACCTCGCAGTGGTTCTTAGAGATAGAATGGAATCCCAAGTTGTTGCTGATGACGAATCCCGGTGATGGGATTCGAACAAAGAGCGCGGCGCTGATGTGCTCTAACCACGCTGAGGGTTATCGATGATACCGGGCATTGCGCAGAATCTTAAAGCCGAGTACCTCGCGGGCTCTGAGCGCTTACAGCTTCAGTTCGAGCGCACGCGCTCGGGACGTTCCGTGCTGCAAGGACGTACCGAACTGGTAGATTCGCTGGCGCTGCAATTGTGGCGGCACCATATTGATCCCGATCTAAATGCGCCCGCGGGACTCGCCCTGGTTGCCATCGGCGGTTACGGGCGGGGTGTGCTCGCTCCGTACTCGGATGTAGATCTGCTTTTTCTTAGCGAGGGCGATGCTCCGGCCTCGGCGCACAAGGACGCAATCCGGTCCATGTGCCAAGACCTTTGGGACATGCGACTCAAGTTGAGTCCAACGACGCGCACACTCGAAGACTGCGATCGTCTTCATCGTGATAATCCCGAGTTCAATATCTCGCTGCTTGATTGCCGCCTGCTGGCAGGGGATTACAGTCTTTTTCGTCGCCTGCACGATCAGGTGATTCCGCGTTCGGTTCTTCGCGATTGGCAGGAACTTGTGTTGTTGCTGGCGGAGGTGAATGAAGCGCGACATCACACGGCAGGTGATACGATTTTTCACCTCGAACCAAACATTAAGGAAGCGCCCGGGGGACTTCGCGACTACAACGTGTCGTGTTGGCTGGCCCTGTTGAATGGATTTTCCAGGGCACGGGATTGGACAAATCCCTTCGATTACTTTCCTGTATCGCTACGTGATCGGGCTGAGGAAGCAAGAGACTTTCTGATCTCGGTGCGCTGCTTCCTGCATTATCGCGCGGGGCGCGATGACAACCAGTTGAACTGGGAGGCTCAACAGGCCGCTGCAGAAGCGCACATCGGCTTCGATGGGGGTGGCGCGGACGTGGCCGAGTGGATGCGCTACTACTATCGCCAGGCACGCGTGATCAATCGTTTGTTCGCGACGATGACGGATGAAGTTGTACCGGCGCGTTCATCGCTCTTTCAGCAGTTTCAGAATTGGCGCTCGCGGCTTTCTACCGACGACTTCTCGTGCGTGAATGGTCGTGTGTTCCTGCAGCAACCTTCGTCGCTGACAGCGCCGGAGAACTTCTTCGATTGCTTTGAATTCGTCGCGCAGCATGGTCTCAAACTCGCTGCCAGCACGGATTTGCGAATTGAACAGGCCCTGCCTTCGATAGCGGCTCGGGAGTTGACCGGTCCGCAACGCTGGGCGGAACTGCGTGAAATTCTGATCCGGCCCCATGCCGCCAAGGCGCTGCGTACCATGCAGGAACTTGGTGCTTTGAGTGTACTGCTTCCGGAATTTCGTGTAGTGGAATCGCTGGTTATTCGCGACTTCTATCATCGCTATACGGTGGACGAGCACACGTTCCGAGCCATTGAATCCATTCACAATCTTCGCGCGGAAAAGAAGAGTGGAAAATATACTTTGGCTGACCTGGCGGACGAAGTCGAGCGCCTTGATCTGTTGATTCTCGCACTGCTGCTCCACGATTTAGGGAAAGCGAAACATGATGATGATCATGTGAGCGCGAGCCTGGAAATCGCGATCAAGGTATGCCGGAACTTCGGTCTGCTTCCAGAGGATGAGGACATGGTGTGCTTCCTCGTCGCCTACCATCTGGATCTGTCTGCAGCTATGCGGCGCGATATTTTTGATCCTGAGACGATTCAGGGCCTGGCAAAACGAGTCGGCAGCCCAGAACGGCTGAAGATGCTGACCTTGCTGACTTACGCGGATATTGGCGCGGTGAATTCCACCTCGCTTTCCCCCTGGAAGGCAGAGAACCTGTGGCGAGTGTACTTCGTCACCTCAAACCATATGAACCGCAGCGTGGATGATGATCGATTCCACTCTGCCGCACATGACGAGCAGGTCGCACGGGTTCGCCTGCTTGCGCCGCAGCTTGGCCGCCGCCTGCGCGATTTTCTTGAAGGATTGCCGCAGCGCTATCTTCGTTTGCATGCCGCTGACGAAATCATTCAGCACGTAGAGATGGCTTCACAGCTCAAGCAAAAGCCTGTGCAGACGCATCTCAAGCGGCTTCGAGGAGATTTCTCGCTGACAGTGATTACGCAAGACCGCCCCGCACTGTTTGCAACTCTGTCCGGAGTGCTGGCTGGGTGGGGTATGAATATTTTGAAGGCTGACGCATTCTCAAATGATTCCGGCGTGGTTGTTGACCGCTTTGTATTCAGCGATCGTTTCCATACGCTTGAGATGAATGTGCAGGAGTGGGACCGGTTTCAGAAGAGCTTCACCGATGTTCTCAGCGGAGCTGTTCCGCTTGAGAAGCTGGCCAACAAGCGAGTAGGAGCAAGCAGCAAGCCTCCGAAGGTTAAGATAGAAACCAGCATTAACTTTGATCAGAATTCGTCGAGCCATAGTACGGTCGTGGAGGTTGTTGCACGGGATCGCTCACGCCTTTTGCATCGCATTGCGGCTGTATTCGCTGAGTGCGGTTGCAATATCGAAGTCGCGCTGATTGATACAGAAGGCGAAATGGCAATCGACACGTTCTACCTCAGAATTGCCGGAAGAAAGCTGGCTTCCGAAGAGTGCGCGCAGGTGAGGGTCGCACTGGAGATGGAACTCGACTCGTAGTCCGCCTTTGCGCTCTCGTGCATCTTAAGTTTTGAGCTTAGACTATTCTCTGAGTGGATGCACACCTCTAATCCCAATCACGACGCCGTCGCAGATGAGTCCGCGAACAATGTGCTGAAACTGTTTCACCCCGCGGTACAACAGTGGTTTTCGTCTGTATTCCCGTCTCCTACGTTGGCACAGCAGCTAAGTTGGCCGGCAATCGCGCGGGGAGAATCAACCCTGCTGCTGGCTCCCACCGGCAGTGGAAAGACTCTTGCGGCATTTCTGTGGTGCCTCAACCGTACAATGTTTTCGCCCCTTCCCGCGAAGGCGGAACGCTGCCGGGCGGTTTACATTTCTCCACTGAAAGCTCTGGCCGTCGACGTTCAAAGAAACCTTCACGTTCCACTTGAAGGAATCTCTGAGGTAGCCGGACAGCGCGGGGATAACTTCCAGCTTCCCACGGTCTTCGTGCGCACCGGAGACACTCCATCGGTGGAACGTAGCCGGTTTCAGCGCCTTCCTGCTGACATTCTCATTACGACTCCTGAGTCCCTCTACCTGCTTCTCACGTCGCAAGCGCGCGAGGCTCTGCGCTCGGTTGAGACTGTGATTGTGGATGAGATACACGCGCTTGTGCCAACCAAGCGAGGAGCCCATCTTGCACTCTCGCTAGAGCGGTTGGAGCGGTTATGCGGAAGAAGACTGCAGCGTATTGGGCTGTCAGCTACGCAGCGGCCGCTGCAGGAAGTCGCACGTTTTCTGGCGGGAGTTGCAGAAGGCGACGAGCCCAGTAAGCGAGGCAATCTTCCGCAGGATGGGATGATAGAGGCAGAAGCGCAAGTCTGCTATCGTCCCGTGACTGTTCTTGATGCCAGCGCGCCGAAGCGGTTGGAATTGAGCGTACAGGTCCCCGTGGAGGATATGTCAAAGCTTGGAGAGTCTGCCGCGAGAACTGCATCGGGAGAGCCCGCCAAGGGAGGTCAGTCGATCTGGACTTCCATTCATCCCGAACTGCTCGAATTGGTGCGTACGCATCAATCGACACTTATATTTGTAAACAGCCGTCGTCTTGCCGAGCGAATCTCGGGTGCGCTCAACGACCTTGCCGGGGAGATACTTGTGCTCGCTCATCACGGCAGCGTAGCTCCGGAGACGCGCAAGGAAATTGAGGAGCAACTGAAGGCCGGAGACATCAAGGGACTGGTTGCGACTTCGTCTCTGGAACTTGGAATCGATATGGGGGCTATTGGTCTCGTCGTCCAGATCGAGGCACCACCTTCGGTCGCCAGCGGAATGCAGCGCATCGGTCGTGCCGGGCACCACGTTGGCGGCACGAGCAATGGAATCATCTTTCCCAAGTTTCGAGCCGACCTGCTGGCCTGTGCGGCGGCGACTCGCGCAATGCAGGACGGATTAGTCGAGGCGATTCGCTATCCGCGCAATCCGCTCGATGTGCTGGCTCAACAGACCGTAGCGGCAATCGCGATGGAGACAATGACGACGACGGAGTTGTTCGAACTGGTTCGCCGTGCCGCACCATTTGCCGCCCTCTCCCGCGACTCTTTCGAGAGCGTGCTCGATTTGCTTTCAGGACGCTATCCTTCGGATGAGTTTGCGGAGCTGCGGCCGCGCATCACGTGGGATCGCGTCACCAATCGACTGACGCCTCGCGAGTCTGCCCAGCGGATTGCGATCGTGAACGGAGGAACGATTCCGGATCGTGGTCTTTATGGCGTGTATCTCGCTGGGGCCGAAAAGCAGACACGCCTGGGTGAACTGGATGAAGAGATGGTCTTCGAAAGCAAACCTGGAGAAGCCATCATCCTTGGCGCTACGACTTGGCGCATTGCGGAGATCACGCACGACCGCGTTCTCGTATCGCCCGCTCCCGGAGAACCCGGCAAGATGCCCTTCTGGCACGGGGACAGCATCGGACGTCCGGCCGAGTTCGGACGGCATATAGGCGCACTTGCGCGCGAGCTGTTGCTGATGCCGGCGTCTGCCGCTTTTACGCGACTTACAGAAGAGCACGCACTTGCACCGAATGCAGCGGAAAACCTGTTGCGATTTCTAAGGGATCAGCAGGCGGCGACCGTGCATGTACCTGGCGATGAGGACATTCTGGTCGAGCGTTGCCGCGACGAGCTTGGAGACTGGCGAATTTGTGTGCTCTCGCCTTTCGGCAGCCGGGTCCATGCTCCATGGTGCATGGCCGTGGCTGCATCCTTGCGCGAAGACCTTGGAATGGAGCCGGAGACGATGTGGGCTGATGATGGGTTCGTAATCCGCCTACCGGAAAGTGACCGGCCATTGGAGGCCTCGGAGCTGCTGCTATCGTCGGCAACGATCTACGAAAAGGTGGTGCATCAACTGTCCTCCACCGCGCTCTTCGCTGCTCGTTTCCGCGAGAACGCCGCACGGGCTCTGCTGTTGCCCCGACGCCGGCCTGGCATTCGCACTCCGCTGTGGCAGCAACGTAAACGCGCGGCTGATCTGCTGAACGTTGCCGCACGATATCCATCGTTTGCCATGCTGCTGGAAACTTACAGAGAATGCATTCGCGACATCTTCGATCTTCCAGCGTTGATCGACCTGCTGCGCGGAATAGAGAGTGGAGCAATTCGGGTAACGACCGTGGACTCCGCAAAGCCTTCGCCATTCGCGGCTTCGCTGCTTTTCGGCTATGTCGCCAATTACATCTATGACGGCGATGCGCCACTCGCGGAACGTCGCGCGCAGGCGCTCTCCATTGATCAATCGCAACTGCAGGATCTGCTCGGCGACGCAGACTACCGTGAGTTGCTTGACGAGGTTGTGCTGCATGAAGTTGAATTGCGGCTGCGGTTACTCGGCAGCGAGTATGCTGCCCGCACCGCAGATGGAATTCACGACCTGTTATTGCGATTGGGTGATTTGAGCGCGGAGGAGTTGCGTGTTCGTTGCGAGAATCTCGAGGTGTTCGCGCAGGTGGAAAATCTTGTGCGAGCGCAACGGGTGTTGCTGCTCATGTTTGCCGGAGAGTCGCGCTACGTGGCTGTAGAACACGCGTCGCAGTACCGCGATGCATTGGGCGTCGTGTTGCCGACAGACCTCGCGGAAACCTGGCTGCAGCGTCAAGCAGAGCCGCTACTCGATGTATTGAGCCGCTACTCCCGCACACATGGGCCGTTTGCGCTGGAGGATCTGTGGCGCAGATATGAACTGCCAAACACGCTTGCGGAGCAAGTGCTCGCGAAGTTAGTCCACGAGGGAAGGCTTCTCGAAGGGGGCTTCCGGCCCGGAGGCGCACATCGCGAGTGGGTCCATCCCGAGGTATTGCAGCAGCTGCGGCGTAAGACGCTGGCCAGGTTGCGGAAGCAAATAGAGCCGCTTCAACCAAGCGTACTTGGCGTGTTTCTGCCGCGATGGCAAGGCGTGGGCAGCAGGCGTCGCGGTTCGGATGCTCTGCTCGATGCTATTGAGATGTTGCAGGGCGTTGCACTTCCTGCGTCCGAGTGGGAGCGTGAGATATTGCCGTCGCGCTTCAAGGATTTTGACCCGAATGATCTCGACACGCTGATGGCTGCCGGAGAGGTCGTGTGGGTCGGGCGGGGGGCGCTTGGTGAGCGCGACGGACGAGTCGCTCTTTATCTGTCGGATAATTTGCCAGCATTGCTACCTCCTTCAGCTCTGCAAGTGACGTCGCCACTTGAGGGGCGCGAACAACTGATTGCTGAGTTTCTGGCGAACCGTGGTGCGTCATTTTTTGCCTCCATCCATGAGGCCGCGGGGGGAGGATTTCCCGGCGAGACCAGTGATGCGCTCTGGCAAATGGCATGGCAAGGGTTGGTTACGAATGACACCTTTCATTCGCTTCGTAGCTATCTCCATCAAGAGCGAGAAGGTCGCCCCCGAAGAACGAGCGATTCTGCGCGACCAGGCTCAGTGGAGTTTCTTAAGCAGTTTCGTGCGCGTTCAAAGGGAGGCGCGTTGGCGCAGGGCCGATGGTCATTGGTCCGTTCACGCATGCAGAGTGAGCCCAGCGTTACTGAGTGGAGTGCCAGCATGGCACAACAGTTGTTGCTTCGCTATGGATTGGTGGTGCGCGAGACAGCCGTTTCCGAGGATCTACCCGGAGGCTTCAGCGCTTTTTATCCCGCGTTGCGACAAATGGAGGAGCGGGGCTGGATTCGCCGCGGAATGTTCATTTATGGACTCGGCGGATCGCAATTTGCCACGAATGCCGCAGTGGAGTCACTGCGAGCGCTGCGATTTCCGTCGAAGAAGACCGGTATCATGCTCGCTGCCGTCGATCCCTCAAACCCTTATGGCAACCTGCTTTCGTGGCCGAAGCTGCCCGAGGAGGATTCTCGGGATTCTGGAATGCATGGGATGTCGCGCAGTAGTGGAGCAAGCGTGCTACTGGTCGATGGTGTTCTCGTTGTCTATTTGCGGCGCGGAAATCCGGCACTCAAGCTCTGGCTCCCTGACTCAGATCCTGATCGTGGTGAGTACGCGAGAGCTGCAGCGCACGAGCTCGCGCGCGTCGCGGTGCTTCGTCAATCACGTCGAGGTGGGTTGCTCATTTCCGAGATTAACGGCAGACCCGCTGTTGGACATTTGTTTGAACATTATCTCGAAGACGCAGGCTTCGCTCTGACCTCGCTTGGCTATCAAATGCGCAGGGCGCGGCATGTCGCGGAAGAATCCGAGATGCAGACGGATGATGATGACTTGTATGATGCCGGACAGGATAGCGAGAGGACGTGAGTTATGCTTTTCTGCTTTCGGCGCAGAGTATCCAAAATTCGTTGCCCTTGAATCCTGCTGTGCGGTTTGCGAATCTTTCATAATTGGTTGAGTTGGACTTACGTGCATTGCTGGTGTAGTTACGAATCGAAACAGGAGAACGAATGTCTTCAACAATCTCCGCGACTAAGCTTGCGCAGTTTGGTGTGATCGGCCTGGGAGTCATGGGCCAGAATCTCGCGCTCAATATCGAAGATCACGGACAAAGCGTCGCGGTGTGGAACCTGGAACCCGAATGGGTGAAGCGCTTCGTCGATGCAAATGAAGGAAAGCAGATTATCGGGAACACTGATTTGGCGCAGTTTGTCAACTCGCTGGAGCGGCCCCGTCGAATGCTGATGATGATTAAGGCGGGCGATCCCGTGGATCAGATGCTGGACCGCATTGCGCCTCTGCTCCAGGAAGGCGACATCCTGATTGACGGTGGAAATTCCTTCTTCAAAGACACCCAGCGGCGCGAGGCAGCGATGCGCGCGCGTGGGCTGAACTTCTTTGGCATGGGCGTTTCCGGAGGAGAAGAAGGCGCGCGCAACGGCCCTTCGTTGATGCCTGGCGGCGACGAAGGCGCGTACAAGCACGTGCAGAAAACACTGGAAGCCATCGCCGCGAAAACGTCTTTCGGAGCATGTGTCACCTACGTGGGCGCAGATGGAGCCGGTCACTTCGTAAAGATGGTCCACAACGGAATTGAGTACGGCGATATGCAGTTGATTGCCGAAGCCTATGATCTGTTGCGCCACGCCCTCGGTCTCTCAGCCGGAGAAATCGCCGAAGTCTTTGCCAAATGGAATTGCGGTCCGCTGGCCTCATACCTGATTGAAATAAGCGCCGAGATTCTGACTGCTCTCGATCCTGAAACCCGCAAACCTCTCGTGGACATGATCCTCGACAAAGCCGGGCAGAAGGGAACAGGGAAATGGACGGCGCAGATTGCGCTCGACCTTGGAATTCCGATTCCAACAATTTCTGCTGCGCTCGATGGGCGCGCGCTCTCCAGCATGAAGGACGAGCGTCTTGTAGCTAGTAAGCAGTATGGCCGGACGCCGGGCAGCTACAAGGGAAACAGCAAGGAGCTGATCGACTCTATCAGTCATGCGCTTTATGCCAGCAAGATATGCTCCTATGCCCAAGGTATGAGCTTGATTGCTGCCGGTGCGCGTGAGTGGAATTGGAAGATCAGTTTGCGCGAGACCGCAAGGATATGGACCGGTGGGTGCATCATTCGCGCTCTTCTGCTTGAGCCAATCATGGACGCCTTCGATAAACAGCCCGCACTGCCTAACTTGCTCCTTGATGCCGACGTCCAATCGCGCATCACCGCCTCGGCTCCCGCCTGGCGTGCGGTGGTCGGAGTCGCGGCATCGCTCGGTATTCCAGTGCCGGCGTTCTCGGCATCGCTGGCTTACTTTGACGCTTACACCGCGGCCAATCTGCCGCAGAATCTTACCCAGGCGCAACGCGACTTTTTTGGTGCGCATACCTATCAGCGAGCGGATCGTCCTGATGCGGGATTCGTACACTCGGATTGGAATGCCTTGATCGATAGGAGTAGCCGATGACACCCGTGATCGAAGCTGAAGTCTCGCAAAAACTGGAACGGCCCGCCTTGGAGAAAGGCGATCCCTGTACGCTGGTGATCTTTGGGGCGAGCGGCGACCTTACGCGTCGTAAATTGATCCCTGCTCTCTACGATCTGTGTGGTGTTGGTTGCATGCACGCTTGTTTTGAAGTTGTGGGAACGGGGCGCACCCACATGACGAATGAGCAATTTCGTGAGTCAATGAGAGAGGCCGCGAAATCATCGAAGGACGTTCGTGGATTCAACGAAGAGAAGTGGCAAAACTTTGCGAAACGTCTGCGCTATGTGGTCGGCGATCCCGCGGATAAGGGGTTTTACGCTGAGTTGCGCTCGTATCTGGAGAAGATGCAGGAAAATGGCTCCAGTCCAAATACGTTATTTTACGTGTCCACGCCAGCATCATTCGCTGGAGAGATCGTCTCTGGGCTGCAATCGGCCGGGCTCAACAATCTTGAGAAAGGATGGGCGCGAATCGTTCTCGAGAAACCGTTTGGACGCGACCTCGAATCCGCTCGAGTGCTTAATGAAACTGTGCTCAAGGTGTTTGACGAGAAGAATGTCTATCGCATCGATCACTATCTAGGCAAAGAGACGGTGCAGAACATATTGGTCTTCCGCTTTGCCAACTCCATTTTCGAGCCTGTATGGAATCGTAACTATGTGGAATACGTTGAGATCACTGCCGCAGAGATGCTCGGAGTCGAGCGGCGAGCGGCGTTCTACGAAGAGACTGGTGCGCTGCGCGACATGGTAGCGAACCATATCCTGCAACTAGTGGCGCTTACCGCGATGGAGCCTCCTGTGGCGTTCGACGCAGATTCCGTACGCGAACAGAAGGTGCAAGTGTTTCGCAGCATCCGTCCAATGAACATGGATGAGGTAGCGGCGAATACACTGCGTGGACAATACGGACCTGGGAGCATCGGAAGTGAAGCCATTCCCGGCTATCGCCAGGAGCCTGGTGTAAAGCCGAATTCGACGACGGAAACCTATGCGGCGATTCGCCTGCAGATAGATAATTGGCGCTGGGCCGGAGTTCCGTTTTATCTCAGGACAGGGAAGCGGTTGGCAAACAACGTCACCGAGATCAAGGTGCACTTCAAGCCCACTCCGCAAGCTCTATTTGCCGAAGCCGACAAAGGAGGCCTGGGGGCAAACGTCGTCAGCCTGCGACTGCAGCCAGATGAAGGCATTTCGGTTTCCTTCGGTGCCAAGCGTCCCGGAACTCATATGAGCACTGTTCCGGTGAAGGCGCGATTCACTTATGCAGACGCCTTCGGCGGTAACACACCTGTTGCCTATGAGACGCTGATCCTGGACGCGATGCGTGGGGATGCAACGCTCTTCACCCGTCGCGATGAGGTTGAGGCGGAATGGAAGATTATTACCCCAATCGAAGAGGCCTGGGCACAGCTTCCGGCTCCTACGTTCCCCAACTATGTCGCCGGCAGCGAGGGGCCGACGGAGGCAAGTAAGTTGTTGGAAGCGGCAAGCCATCGCTGGATGTCGATGCTGAAGAAGACAAAGGAACTCGCCGATGCTGCCTGAGCGTTTTCACTTTGGCGACGCCGAAATTCTCGTTGGTGCCGATGCTGACGAAGCGATTCGCATCGCCGCCGGACAGTTCGCAGCACTTGCGCGCAAAATTGCTGCAGCGGGGAGAACGACGTCTGTTGCTCTCTCCGGCGGCAGTACCCCGCGGCGTCTGTTTGAGGCGTTAGCCGCCGCGCCGTTCTCGGGCATCGTGCCGTGGGACTCCGTGCAGTTCTTTTGGGGAGATGAACGCAATGTTCCTCCCGGTCATAAGGACAGCAACTATTCCTTGGCGCATAAATTATTGCTTTCGCGTGTTTCCGTCCCTGCGGCAAACATTCACCGTATTCCCACTGGCGACGGTACCGCCATCGAGGCGGCGGATCTCTATGAGCGGACATTGCGGGAGAAACTGCCCATGGACCATGGTGTTCCGCGTCTTGACTATAATCTGCTCGGACTCGGGAGCAACGGACATACCGCCTCTTTGTTCCCTGGACGTCCCACCCTTCACGAGTGTAAGCGGTTCGTGGTGGCTGACCATGTCGACGAAGTGAATGCCTGGCGCGTCAGTCTGACTGCACCGGTCCTGAATAACGCTGCGCAAATCACATTTCTCGTCTTAGGGAAGGAAAAAGCAGCTGTTGTGAAGCGTGTAGTCGAGGGCCCACGCGAACCTGAAACCACTCCCGCCCAATTGATTGCACCTAGAGACGGAACTCTTACCTGGATACTCGACTCTGCCGCGGCGAGCCAGTTGACCCGCCCGAACAAAACCCAGGAAATCGCAAGTACGGGGAATGACTCAGCATAAACAGCGAACAAGGCCATCACAGGGAGAATTCCACAACTTTCCGCTAGCGCGCGTTTGACGTTCGGGTTCTTGGCTGGTTACAATCGTCTTGTATTTCACAACAAGGCGGCGCCAGCGCAACCATATTCCTCAGTAGCTCAATGGCAGAGCATTCGGCTGTTAACCGAAGGGTTGTAGGTTCGAGTCCTACCTGAGGAGCCATTCTTTCAA
>Ga0255336_101172_pt1 | contig 22209 bp, 24 predicted proteins | sample MeOH1_35cm_T3_17_FD_189102 | JGI IMG/M metagenome (GOLD analysis project Ga0255336, IMG submission 189102) | Sandy soil microbial communities from University of British Columbia, Vancouver, Canada - MeOH1_35cm_T3_179 | ecosystem: Engineered > Artificial ecosystem > Sand microcosm > Unclassified ...
TTAAAAAGCTTCGTTGTTTACTTGTAATCATATATATTCTCCTTCATAAACTCTTGTTCTATATTAAAAACTCAAATTCAAAATCGTTAAGTCTAACTGTATCTCCATCTTGAATTCCCATATTCTTTAATTCATCAAGTACACCTTTATTTTTAAGTACTTTATGAAAATATTTAAGAGACTCGGAATCTTTTACATTTACACTAGCAAGAAGTCTATCCACGAAGCTTCCTTCTACCACATATACTCCATCTTCCACTCTTATTTCATAAGTAAATCTCTTTTCTTCTGGAACATACATATCTTCTTCCTTAATTTCAAGATCAGTAATTGGTATGGTACTAAGAACCCTAGCAGCCTCCTTTAATAGCTCATTTATACCAGTATTAGTTGCTGCAGATATTTTAAATACTTTATTAAACCCAAGGGCCTTTACCTTATTTTCAAAACTTGTAAAAGCTTCATCATCAAACAGCATATCACTTTTGTTAGCTGCTACTATTTGCGGTCTATCCCAAAGTTTAACACTATATCTCTTTAATTCCTCAGTTATCTTTAAAAAATCTTCAAAGGGCTCTCTTCCTTCAACTCCAGAAATATCAACTATATGTATTAAAACTCTAGTTCTTTCTATATGTCTTAAAAAATCAAGTCCAAGACCTACCCCTTCAGAAGCACCTTCTATAATTCCTGGGATATCAGCCATAACAAAGCTTGTAACACCGGGTACATCAACAACCCCTAAATTTGGTTTTAAGGTGGTAAAATGATAATTTGCGATTTTAGGTCTAGCTTTAGAAACTACAGATAAAAGAGTAGATTTACCTACATTAGGAAAGCCAACTAAGCCAACGTCAGCAAGTAATTTTAGTTCAAGTTCAATATTTCTCTCTTCTCCAGGCATACCTGGCTCGGCAAAATTAGGTGCCTGCCTAGTAGGTGTTGCAAAATTTGAATTGCCTTTACCTCCCTTGCCGCCCTTTACTACTATGAATTTATCATCTATATGAGATAAATCAGCCATTATTTTATCGGTTTCTATATCTCTTACTATTGTGCCCATTGGAACCTTTATAAGTAAGCTTTCTCCATTTTTCCCGAAACAATTAGATCCAGAACCGTTTCCACCTTTTGGAGCTATAAATTTCTTATTGTATGTAAAATCTAATAGAGTAGTCATATTAGCATCAACCTCTAAAATTACATCTCCACCCTTTCCTCCATTTCCGCCATCAGGTCCACCTAGAGGAACATATTTTTCTCTTCTAAAAGATACTGCACCACTACCTCCGTCTCCTGATTTCAGATAAACTTTTGCTCTATCAATAAACATAACCTTCACCTCATTTAAACCATTTTTCTATTTTATATAAATAACCATAAGGTTAGTTTTTTCCATTTTCATAATTATATTACAAACTAAATTATTAATTTTATCGAAAATGGTGAAATATTCTTTATCATTTTCTTAAATAATCATTGATTTATCTACTTAGCACCTTTAAATTTTAAGTTAGAATATTAATTACTTAATACATGAGGTCTTAAAAAAAGCACCCTAATGGGTGCTTTTATCATTACTCAGCAATTTGAGTTTCTACCTCAAGAGGATAAACACTTGCTTTTTTCTTATCTCTGCCGAATCTTTCATATTTAACGATACCATCTGCTTTTGCGAAAAGAGTGTCATCGCTTCCTTTACCAACATTTTCTCCTGGATGAAGCTTAGTTCCTCTTTGTCTTACTAATATGTTTCCTGCAAGAACAAATTGTCCATCTGCACATTTAACTCCAAGTCTCTTGGATTCACTGTCTCTACCATTTCTTGAGCTACCTACTCCTTTTTTATGAGCAAATAACTGAAGGTTCATAACTAGCATTGTACTACACCTCCTCTAACACTACATTTATATAATCACTATAATTAATTTCTATGTTTTTAAGTCCTAAAAGCATAGTTTCTAACAGTATCTGAGAGCTTTCTATTTCTTTATTAGTAAGCTTATTCAAATCTAAGCTTAAAAATCCATCTTCAATTCCTATTATAGGTTTAATATTTAAGATTTCAGTAATTCCATTTGTAATTGTTATAGAAACAGCTGAAACAGCACTACAAACCACATCATAGCCATCATCAGAAGATTCAGCATGACCGCTTAATTTTACAGATACTATTTTTTCGCATTTTTTAATAAACCTTGCATTAATCATGGTTTATGCGTTTATTTTTTCAATTTGAAGCTTAGTATATGGTTGTCTATGTCCTTGCTTTCTTCTATAGTCTTTCTTTCTCTTATACTTGAAAACTATAACTTTCTTAGCTTTTCCTTGCGCTAGAACCTTAGCAACAACATTTGCTCCTTCAACTACAGGCTTACCAACTACTAAACCATCTTCTTTACCAACTGCAAGAACGTTTCCTAATTCTACTGTTCCATCAACTTCAGCAGTTAACTTTTCAACGTAGATTACGTCTCCTTCTTTAACTTGGTATTGTTTTCCTCCAGTAGCTATAATTGCGTACATTAAAAACACCTCCTCAAACCAGTCTCGCCATCTCAGGTACACAAAAATGTGATTTTTAAACCTTATGTGTGCGGTCTACAAAAGCCATTGTAACATAGGATTGTATTTTTGTAAAGAAGCTTTATCCATATATCTTAAACTTTTGCATTTTTTCTATATCGCTTGAAAAGATTAAGGGCTCTACTTTTGTAATATCTTTATTTTGAACATAGCTTAAATATACATTTTTATCCTGAGCTTTAATGCTACTTATAAAACTTTCAATATCACTATTAATATCTTCTTCATATGAAAGATTAACCTCAATATATATATTATCTATATTAAGATTGTTATCTATTTTATATATTTCATTTCGTATAAGCTCAGTTAAGTAAGTAAACTTAAGTTTTTTACCCTTGCCTCTACATTTCTCACAGTCTTCTTCTATGTATTCTAGTATTGGTCTGCCAATTCTTTTCCTTGCTAATTGAACTAAGTTTAATTCTGTAAAATTATATACCACAGTTTTATTTTTGTCATTTTCAAAGGATCTTTTAAGAGTGTCTATTATAGCTTCTTTAAAGGATACATTGGTCATATCTATAAAATCTATTATAATTATACCAGAAAGATTTCTAAGTCTTATTTGTTTTCCTATTTCATAGGCCGCTTCTAAGTTAGTTTGAAATGCTGTTTTTTCTATGCTGCTGCTTTTAACGTTTTTTCCTGAGTTTACATCTATTACATACATACCTTCTGTTTTATCTATAACTATAAAGCCGCCGCTTTTAAGAAAGACTTTGCTGCTTCTTAAAGCAAGTATTTCTTTTTCTATACCAAAATAGTCAAAGAGTGTTCTGTTTTCTGCATATAACTCAGCAGTGCAGTGCACGTCCACATTATGTATTATAGCCTCTTTAATATAATTATAATCCTTTTTATTATTTATAATTATTTTATCAGTATCAATGTCAAGCTTATCCCTAAGAACCTTGTCAAGAATTCCTTCTCCTTCATATAAAAGCTTAGGTTTACTGCTTAGATTAAAGTCCTTTAATATATAATTATAAATTAGCAAAAGTCTTTCTATTTCTTCTTTTAAAGTATCTATTGATACCTTTTCAGCATTTGTTCTTATTTTTATTCCAAGATCTTTAGTAAGCTTAATGTTAGTTAAAACTGAATTTCTAAATTCTTCACTTTTAATTTTACTAGAAAATCTTATTTCCTTATATAAAGTTTCAAGTACCACATATCTTCCAGGTATTGAAAAAGCATTTGTTACCTTAGGCCCTTTATCTCCTATTCCTTCTTTTAAAACTTCAACAACAAGCTCCTCATTTTTCTTTATATTCATGTTGTTAAATTTCCTGTCTAAATACATGTAGCAATTTTTATTAGTGCCAATATCTATAAAGGCACATTTTATGGCTGGTATAATATTTTTTACTATTCCTCTATAAATTTGGCCTTGCTTTGGCTCATTATTTTCTACCTCTATATAACACTCTTCTAATTTATCATTGCTTCTTACAGCAATTCTTAAAAGTCTCTCTCTTCTTTCAATAAATAACTCCTTCATTTAAGCACCTTCTTTTAGAAGAAAAGGAATTACCATTATGTAATTCCTTTTCTTAATATTTAAGATATATTATTTAGAAACTTCAAGTATATAGTCGTAAAGCGAAACTAAATTATCATGATTTTTAATATACATTTCTTCTCTTCTAATATCTTTAAAAGCCTCTATATCTGCAGCAGTTGTATTTTTTAATATATATTCAGCTAAAAGCTCAGCGGATAAATTTTCTCTGCTTCCACAGGCTATCGTTGTATTAATAATTAGTCTTTTATCTAGTATATCATAGCTTAAGTCTCTTATATAATCCCTAATGTTTATGAATTTCTCGCCGCTTTTGCTTTTTTTAACCATGCCCCATTCCTTCTCATTTAATAACTTCTTTAGCTCATAAGAAAGGTTAGAGATATCATTATACTTTAAAGAAATTTCATATTTTGCTGCATCAATAAGTGCCATTGCCTGAGGAATTTTCTTCTGATTTATTAAATCTTTCACTTTAATTACATCTATTACTTTAACACCTTCAGGTGCATTTTTATTAAATGCCTCCTTAATGCAGCCCTCAGAAACTTCCTCAGTTAAGACTATATCCATATAGTCTCCAACAGAATACATTCCCACTGCTAGTGGCTGAGCTAAAGATATTGCCATATGTGGATTAAAGCCCTTTGAATATTCAATAGGAAGTGCAGCTCTTCTAATTACCCTTTGAATGGTTCTCATTAAATCCAAATGTGATACAAATTTTATTTGGCTTTCCTTACTGAACTTAATTAAATAACGCACCTTCAAAGCACTTCCCTTCTCTAAAGTCTACATTTACACCGCAATTACTACAACCTAGTCTGCAGTCTGGTGTAAGAATACCTGTTTTAGCCTTTTCATTTTCCTTAACTAAGAATCTCTTATCTACACCTATATCAATAAAATCCCAAGGAAGTACTTCATCGTATTTCCTTTCTCTATAGGCATAAAAATCTCCATCAATATTACATTCTTTCATTGCTTCTTTCCATATTTCAAAGTTAAAGTAATCAGACCAGCCATCGAATTTAGCACCCTTTTCAAAAGCCTTTATAAGCGCCTCACAAAGCCTTCTATCTCCTCTTGCAAATATAGCCTCCATATAGCTTACAATAGATTCGTGCCAATTGTAGCTTATTGCTCTGCTTTTAATTGAATCTCTAATAGCCCATATCTTTTCTTTTACATCTTCCATTTTATCCTGCGGTGCCCATTGAAATGGTGTAAAAGGTTTAGGTACAAAAATTGAAGTACTTAAGGTTACTTTAAGTCCTTTATTTCTAACGTTTTTAGGAATTTTATAATACTCATCTACTACCTTTTCACCAAGCTCTGCAATGCCTTTAACGTCCTCAAGATTTTCGTAAGGAAGTCCTATCATAAAGTATAATTTTATTGTTGACCAACCTGCTTCAAAGGCACTTTTAACTGAATTAATTAGATCTTCCTCAATAACACCTTTATTTATTACATCCCTCATTCTTTGAGATCCAGCTTCAGGAGCAAAAGTAAGTCCAGTTTTTCTAACCTTTTGAATCTCTTTAATTAAATCTACAGAAAAGGAATCTATTCTAAGAGAAGGTAAAGATACTCCAATATTTTTTTCTTTATATTTCATTACCATAGAATGTATTAAATTTTCAATATCTGAATAATCGCAAATACTTAAAGAAGTAAGTGATACTTCTTCATAGCCAGTATTTTTAATTAGGTCATCTACCTGCTTAATTAGCTTTGAGGTTGTTTTTTCTCGTACTGGTCTATAGATCATTCCTGCCTGGCAAAATCTGCAGCCTCTGGTGCAGCCTCTAAAGGTTTCTAGCATGATTCTATCATGAACTATATCAGTATAAGGAACTATTAATTTATCAGGAAATATATTATTATCTAAATTAGCTATTATTCTCTTCTTTACCTTAGATGAAACATCATCAAATAATGGCTCAAAGTTTTTAATTGTCCCATCATTATTGTAGCTTACATTATAGAGACTTGGTATATATACCCCTTGAATTTTTGAAGCTGCCCTTAAAAATTCACTTTTACTTTTGTTTTTATAATCCTTATATAAATCAAGAATTTCATGTATAATTTCTTCACCCTCACCAATTACAAAAATATCTGCAATATCATATAGAGGCTCAGGGTTATAAGCGCACGGACCTCCACACATTACTATAGGGTGGCTGTCTTCTCTTTTTGAAGCTCTAACAGGTATCCCTGACATATTTAGCATATTTAAAATATTAGTATAGCTCATTTCGTATTGAAGGGTAAACCCAAGAAAATCAAATTCTGAAAGAGGGTCTTTTGTTTCTAAGGTACATAGAGGTATATTGTTTTTCCTCATAAGTTTTTCCATGTCAGGCCATGGGGCAAAGGCTCTTTCACAATAAGTGTCTTCTCTTTCATTTAAAACATAATAAAGTATTTTGCTGCCTAAATGGGACATTCCTACCTCATATACATCTGGAAAGCAAAAAGCATATCTAATTTCAACTTCATTTTTATCTTTATTATAAGAATTAAATTCGCCTCCAATATATCTAGCAGGTTTTTCAACCTTATATAATATATCATCAGTTATCTTATTCATTAGTTATCCTCCTAAAATTTCACCTTATCTTAATTATTATAAACCGACAATATATTTTAGCATATTTTTATAATAATAAAAAGCTTCGCTTCTAAATGTTTACCTCTCTTATTTCTATATATTCTTCTACTGTTACATTACCATAAAGCTTCAAGGCTTCTACTAATTCTTCTTCATAGATTATATCCATTACCTTCATTTCGTCATCTAGCACCGTAAGTATATTGTACTTATTCTTATCCACTATGCTTAATGCAGTTAAAAGATCCCATTTTATATGAATTGAAATACTTTTATTTTCAATATAGCCATTTTTTAAAAATTTATATCTTTTCTTTACTATATCCCCCATTATTATATAAACTATCCTCCTTTTTTCCTTCCTTGAATAGTAGATTATAAAAATTGAAATTATAAGAAGATTTACATTCATAATAGAAAACTTAATTAATACTATAAATGTAACAAAAATTGATATTCCAAGTACAATACTTATCTTAATGCTTAATTCATTTGCCCGTCTATATATAGTTCTATAACATAATAAACTCCTTAACACCCTGCCTCCATCAAGTGGAAAGGCTGGAATTAAGTTAAAAAGTGCAATTGATAAATTACCTTGTAATAAAATATAAATGAATTCAACTGGATAGATAATATAAATTTTATATAAAATAATGAAGGCAATAAGATTAATTATAGGTGCGGATAGTGAAATGATTATATCTTCTCTTGGAGAAGCTTCATCTAAATCCTTAAGAGATAACCTAGTTCCTATAGGCAGGATTTCTATGTCAAAGCCTGAAAATCCAAGAATTAATGCAGTTATATAATGAATAATTTCATGAAAAAAAACAATTAAAAAGGCCAGTAATAATTGACCTTTAAATCCTATAAAAAATAAGAATAATATATATGGTATAAAAAACTTATTAATCTTAAACAAAAGCTGCCCCCATAAAATTATTTGAAAGGTTATTTATTTGAAAGGTTTAAATAATCTTCAGGATTTAAACTATCACCCATATAGGATAATTCAAAATGTAAAAAAGAAGCAGCAGCATTATTATTTGATGCTACTATCCTACCAATCACTTGTCCCTTTGTAATTATATCTCCATTTTTAAATGCAATTTCCTTTAATTTACCGTATTTAGTTTCTATTCCGCTTCCATGATCAATAATAATGTATTTTCCGTTTTTAGTATCTTCACCAGTTTCCTTAATTTTTCCTCCATATACTGAAAATATTTCTGTACCACTTTGTACAGAAATATCTATTCCATCCTTTAAAACCTTATCTTTTGTTATATTAAAAGTACCCTCCACAGGAGAAGTAAAGTCAGTTTTAAGCTTTTCCTTCATTGTTTTCCCACCTGTAATCTTAGTTTTGGCCGTATCCAGCCAATCGGAAACGTTAGTTTCTATAGTTTTCATATCTAATTTTTTTAGGCTTATTAATACAGCTTCATAGTCAAAACTTTTATTTAAAAGGGATTTAGAGTAACTGTAAGCATATGTAGTTTGAGGGACTTGTATTGTTTTGCAAATCAATACAAATAAAAATAGAACAAAAACACCAAATAAATCTCTCTGCAGCCTTTTTATAAAGAAATTTCCATCCAAAGTGAATCTATTTTTTTTATTAATTCCATAATTATTATTTTTTCTTCTGTTAACCATGCCGCTATAATAGCTTTCATATTGTGAACTGTAGTTCCCCATTTTTTCCTCCTAGTATTCCTTATTTTGTACTAAACAATCATCAATTGTTTAGCTCCTAAAAATTTTTACTACTAATATATATTTTTAAGAAAGCTATTATATGACAAAAAGTCAGCGCCGCTCCATTTTACATACTAGTAAATAGAGCGGCACTGACTTTTTATCTATTTCTTAATGCCTTTAAAAATATTTCAGCTGAGCCAATATTAGTTGCTAAAGGTATATGATGTACATCACATAATCTTAATAGTGCATTAACGTCTGGTTCATGGGGCTGTGATGTTAGTGGATCTCTTAAAAAAATCACAAAATCCATATTACCTTCTGCAACTCTAGCACCAATTTGCTGATCTCCACCAAGGGGTCCTGATAAAAATCTATGCACCTTTAATCCAGAAGTCTCGGAAATAATTCTTCCTGTAGTTCCTGTAGCAAAAAGTTCATGTTCCTTAAAAATATCTTTATTTCTTAAAACAAATTCAACAATGTCATCTTTTTTCTTGTCGTGAGCTATAAGTGCTATTCTCATAAAAAACCCTCCTGTATTCCTTATTCTGCACATGAAGTTTATTAAACTTCATGCCTCCTGTATTCCTTATACTGTACATGAAGTTTATTAAGCTTCATGCCTCCTATATTCCTCTGTACTGGGCAATTATTAATTGTTGTGCCTACAAATTTAAAAATTAATTTTCTTTTTCCTCATACCTATATTTAAAATTAGTCCTATGGATATAAAATTAGTTAAAATTGAACTTCCTCCATAACTCATTAGGGGCAATGTTATACCTGTAATAGGCATTATTCCAATAGTCATTCCTATATTTTGCAGTATAGAAAATAGCGTGGTAGAAATAACGCCCGCGCAAATTATGGATCCAAATATATCCTTGGAAGACTTAGCTATTTTAATAAATCTATAAAGCAATAATCCATATAATATGAGTAAAAATACTGCACCTACTAATCCCCATTCTTCGCCTACAACTGCAAAAATGAAATCATTATGGGCCTCTGGAATAAATCCTCCTGAAATCTGTGTACCCTTTAAAAAGCCCTTACCTAAAATTCCACCTGAGCCTATGGCTGTTAAGGAAGAGAGAAGCTGCATACCACTACCAAGTTCATCTTTTGCAGGGTTTAAAAAGGATGTCAGCCTGTCCTTCCAATATAATTGCATTAAGGATGAATTCCAAAAAACTGCAATCGCTGCTATCACAGAGCCAATTCCACCAATAATAACCTTTAAATTAAGGCCTGCCATAAAGAAAATACCAAGAACTATAAAGAAGCATACCATTGTCATACCCATATCTGGCTGTATTACTATTAATGCCATAGGAACAAGTGCATAAAAACATAATGTAAAAAAGTTCTTAAAACTATTTATGTTACCTTCCATATCCTCTATTTTTTTAGCAATCATAATTATCATGGCTATTTTGGCAAACTCAGATGGCTGAATTCCACGACTGCCTAAGGCAATCCATGACCTTGCACCATTTGTTACCTTACCTAAAGTATCATTTATTAGAAGGAAAATAATTGAAGCCCAGTATATAAATGAAGCGTAGTTCATAATAACTGAGTAATCAAATAACAATATAAAATACAAAATTACAAGTCCTATTATCAGCCATACCATTTGAAGTTTTAAATAAGAAGTCCCAGTTGTAAGCCTTGTAGCACTATATATGTTAATTGCACCAAAAAGCACTATTATAATAGCTATAATAATTGTCCATACATCTAATTCTTTAAGTAGTTTTCCATTTATCTTTAACTTTCCAAGCATAAAATCCCTCCATTACAAAATACATTATAACAATTAATAAAAAAAAAAGCTATTAGTAATATACTAATAACTTGTACATGTCTGTAATTTTAATTGAATTTTTAAACTTTTTTTCTCATGTTTTTTATTGGAATACTAGCAACCAGAGCAGGTGATGAATTTTCACCAGTATCAGTCCTTGTGAGCTTAACATCTATATCTCCATTATCAAATTCTGCATACTTTAGTAAAACCTTTAAAATTTCTCCTTTTATTTCTTCAAGAAACTCAGGTGAGAAGTCTTCTCTATCATGGATTAAAATTAGCTGTAATCTTTCCTTAGCAACATCCTTAGGCGATGGTTTTGAAGAAAAAAATTTAAAAAGATCCATTCTTATTCCCCCTATCTTGATTTAAAGAAGATTTTTTTAATTGAAGATAAAAAGCCGCCTTCTTCATTATCTAACGACATTAGAGGTACTTCTTCCCCAGTAATTCTTCTTGCAATATTTTTAAAAGCTTGCCCTGAAAAAGCTTTGTCATCTAACACTATGGGTTCGCCCTTATTAGTGGAAATTGTAACATTCTTGTCATCTGGAACAACCCCAAGAAGCTTTACAGCTAAGCATTCTAAAATATCGCTTATATCCAGCATATCACCTTTTTTTGTCATTTCATAATTTATTCTATTTATTACAAGTTCATGTCTATCTAGTCCCTTAGCATCCAGCTTACCAATTACTCTGTCTGCATCTCTAACAGAAGTAAGCTCTGGGTTAACAACAACTACTGCTCTATCAGCACCAATTACTGCATTTTCAAAGCCCTGTTCAATGCCTGCTGGGCAATCTATAATAACATAATCAAATTCTTCTTTAAGCTGATTAATAAGCTCAAGCATTTTACTTGGCTCTACATCGTTTTTATCCCTAGTTTGAGCTGTAGGTAATAAAAATAGATTATTAAATCTTTTATCTTTAATAAGTGCAGATTTCAGTCTGCATCTTCCCTCTATAACGTCAACTAATGTATTAACAATTCTGTTTTCAAGACCCATAAGTACATCTAAATTTCTAAGTCCTGTATCACCATCCACAAGTACAACTTTTTTTCCCATAGCTGCAAGTGCAGTTCCAATATTTGCAGTAGTTGTGGTTTTTCCTACTCCGCCTTTACCTGAAGTTACAACAATTGCTTCTCCCATTTCAATTACCTCCATTAAATAAACTTATTAAACAAGTATGGTTCTACAATAATAGTACTATCTTTCACCTTTGCCACCTCTGGATATTTTGGTTTTAATCCATCTTCTGGCGACCTAGTCATAATACTTGCAATTTGCAGTATTTCTGGCTGTAAATTAAATGCTGCTATTATAGCTTTATCATTACCTCCAAAACCTGCATGTACATGTCCTTTTAAAGTTCCAAGAACAATAATATTTCCAGCTGCATAAATTTCAGCACCAGGATTAACATCACCAATTATTACAATATTTCCTGAATAATTGATAGTTTGTCCTCCTCTAATTGTTTTTCTAATAAATTTTGTACGTCCTTCATAAATACCAGAAAAAACCTTACTGACTTTTTCTTCTCTATCTTCAAATATGCAGTCTTTAATTAAAAATTCTTCAAATAATACATCCTTAAGTTTATTTAATTCTCTTTCAGTTAAATACTTAAGATCTGTTGCTATTTTAAAGGTAGCCCCTCGATAAAACTTTTTGCCTTTAGTTAATTTTTCAATTAAGGCTTCAAGCATTTCATCAAAATCTTTAAACTTATTCATATAAATAACAGCATATAAACCTTCTTTGTTTCCTTTTATCAAAATTTTATCGTCCAACATAATAAACCTCCAAGGTATAGGGCATAAAATTATAATTCAACAAATTTTCTTAAAATCCTTCTATTAATTCAAAAATAATAAAAAAAGTACCAAATATATGACATAATAATGTGATATATTTGGTACTTTTAACTGTGTCTATTAAAATAAGTATAGTTAACGATACTTTTTATTTAATTGGTTTTGCTACTACATCATTTTGAGGTGTATACCCAGCTGCATCAAGTTCTGTTTTGAAGTAGGCTTCATAAATAGCTCTTGCAACAGGTGCTACAAAACCACCATGTCCACCGTCAAAAACCATTACCGCAACGGCTATTCTAGGTTTATCAAATGGCGCAAATCCAACATAAACTCCATAGGAAGTTCTCCCTATTTCATTTTGTTTGTCGCTATAGGTTGCAGAACCAGTTTTACCTGCAGTATCTATAGGTAACCCCTTAAAGACTCCAGCTGCAGTTCCATCTTCACCAGTAACAGCATGCATTCCTGCTTTAACTGCATCAATTGTAGATTGCTTTATTCCAGTTTTCTCCACAATCTCAGGTTTTTCCTCTTCTATAACCTTTCCATTTGAATCCATTATTTTATCAACTAAATGAACCTTATATCTATTTCCTCCATTTACTATTGTGGCAACATAATTAGCCAATTGTAAAGGTGTAAAATTACTTATTCCTTGACCAATAGACGCATTATACATATTAAACGGTAGTGAGCTTTCACCATAACTTTTAACTGTAGTATCATACATATCAGCAGAGAGTAGACTAATATCATTAGATGATATTTTCTTATCCTTGTATTGTGGATCAGAAGCTATTAATTTATTTAATAAATCACTATAGGTTTTCTTTATAAGCTGATCTCTTTTACCTAGATTATTTTTATATTCATCGCTAATAAATCCACCGTTCTTTGTAAAATCTTTAATTTTTGTTTGTAACTCATTTTTAATTTCTATAACCAGTTTACCATCATTTTTGTTATCATATAATTCTATTGGCTCAAAATAAGATATCCTATTTCCTTTTCCTGATTTTAATTCTTCTCTAATAGTATACCAGGTGTTTATAGCATAATTATTTTTTATAGACCAAGAATTAAACACTTGACCAAAGTTATCTCCAATTTCTATGCCAGTAGTGGGATTGGAACCTGAATTAGGCTTTACGCCAAGGCCAAACTTCCATGCATATTGTGCTAAAATATCATCATTGTAAGTTTCTCTTAATTTTTGCCCAACAGTCATAAAGTATGGGTTACTTGAAACAGCTAATGCCTTAGTCAAATCTACCCAGCCATTACCATAACCATTATCATAAAAGGTTCTCACAAAGTTTTTACCATCATCAAATATAGAATGATCATTAATACTAAAGCTTGGGGTAATTACTCCAGATTCTAGACCTGCCACAGCAGTGACTGGCTTAAAGGTTGATCCAGGAGGTACCAATGAGGATGTAGCATAATTATATAGCGGTTTTGGCACATAATCATAGGCATCATATCTTTTATTTGTTTTTGAGCTAACAGGGAATAACTTATCTATTAAAGCACTGCTTAATCCCCTTGACTGACCATACTGAACATAATCAGGATTAAAATATTTATTAAATACATCAGTAGATAACCCAGTTGGATTAGAAAAATCATTAGGATTAAAACCTGGTCTAGATACAAGAGCAAGCACTGCACCAGTATTCACATCGATTGCTATCGCTGCTCCTCTTGTTGCATTTTGTGTATTAACATCTTTTTCTTGACCAGCCTTTTGTAAGTTTGCCATGGTTTTATCAAGAGCAACCTCAGTTGCATACTGTACATTTTTATCTATAGTAAGCTGAATAGTTTGTCCAGGAGATGATTCTCTACTTCCAAGTTCTTCTAGAACCCTTCCCTTTGTATTCAGCTTAACAATTGTTCCACCTTTACTTCCTTTTAGTCTGTCTTCAAAAGCAGCCTCAATTCCTTGAACACCTATATAATCTGTGTTTACATCATAACCTCTTATATCATATTTATCACTAGCAGTTATTTTAGAAATATAGCCAAGCACTGAAGATGCAAGTTCTCCATAAGGATAGGTTCTCATCGGCTGCATGTCAGTATCAATACCAGGAAGGTCATTAAGTTTTTGTGCAAAAATAAAAGCCGTTTCTTTTTTTATATTGCTTGTAATAGTTACTGGTTTATAGCCTGAGAAACTTTGCATTTTTATTGCGTCTAAAACCAGTATATATCTCCTCTCAATTTGAAGTTCCTTATCACTGGTCAGCTTTGTTTTATCAACTTGACATTTAGCCATAAGCTTATTAAATAAGTCATCTTTAACAGCTTGTTTTGATGAATTACTATATTGTGTAAGTAAATCTTTGAGTTCAGAATCTATTGTAACTTTGTATCTAGAACTTATTCTATTTAAAGTGTCATCAGGATAGGATTTATAATTTCCTATAATACTTTTAAAAATACCCTCTGGAGATACCTTATACAGCTTATTAACTAAATAATTATAAGTTTCTTCTGGAGTAATCTTTAAGAGGTCCTCATTAATTTTATCTTCATCTTCAGAGGTTAACTTGCCTTTTTTATTCTTAAGATCAGGGGTATTTTGTATGACATATTGATCAAGTCCCCTATCTTTCTTAAACCTAATTTCCAAAGCCTTTTTAGTGTCTTCATCTGTAGTATTGAATTCAAATCTGAAAGGATTTATTTTAAGCTGAAAATCATCCTTCTGTACTTCCTTATTATCATCTAAAATTTTAAACACACTATCCATTGTATCAAAAAAGCTTATACTGCTTTCGTCAGTTTCTGCAAAAGTCAAATTATAACTTTGTACATTTGTAGCAAGTTTAGTAGTGCCATCACTTGCCAAAATATTACCTCTAGGAGCATTTTGCTGAAGTTCAGTAATAGCTTTTGTATTAGCTTTATCTTTGTATTCATTAGCTTTAATAATCTGAAGGTAAACTAATTTAGAAGCTATACCTGTAAAAACTAAAACCACTATTGATGTTAGTGCTGCATATCTATTAAAACTATTTTTTTTCTTCTTCATAACATTCTATTTTCTACCCTACCTTCCATCATAAAAGCTCCATTTTCTCTGCATATATTCCTTTTGACAAAGCCTATATACCCATCTATACATTATTATTGCAATAATTATGTTGTATAAACTATTGAAAATAATCTTGCTAAATGGCATATACATGCTGTTTATATATAAAATCGAAAAAACTAAAATACCTTTAACAAATGATAATCCAAGTGAAGATACAATGGGTATTAATGCTTTTTCTTTAAAAATTCCAGTTCCTATTAAACCTGCAGCGGCACAGACAAGCATATTAGAAAAGCTGTTTATTCCAAAGCCTGGATAAAAATATAAATCTTGAAGAATCCCAGCAAATACACCAAGCCATAGGCCTTCAATACTTCCATTAAAAATAGAATATAGAAGGCAGAAGGTTAAAAGTATACTTGGAAAGTACCCTTTAATAGCAAAAAAAGGAACAAGTGTGTTATCTAGAATAAAGAACAACACACATATAAAAAATAAAGTTAAAACCTTTTTCATTCAAATCACCCTAATATTTTATATCTTTTACATCTTTAGGTACAACAACTAGTACCTGCTGTAAAGTATTAAAGTCCACATAAGGCTTAATAATGGCATTTTCCATTACCTTCCCTTTATCTTCTTCAATATCAGTTACCTCTCCAATTCTTATTCCCTTTGGATATAAGTTTCCAAACCCTGATGTAAGTATTACATCACCTTTCTTAATTGCTGAATCTAAAGGAAGATAGTATAGTTTCGCAAGCAAATTATTATTTTCATCTTTATAACCTTTTACAATACCATTAATTTCATTGGCTGATTCTTCCATCCCGCTTACTGCAATATTTTCATTAGATATGGATTGTATTATGGACCAATTGCTTGCAGTGGAAGTCACTTGACCTACCAATCCTTTTGATGTAATAACAACCATGCCCTTTTTAATATTATCCTTCTGACCCTTGTCAATTATAAATCCATCTAAGAAATTTCCTCCACTTTTGCCTATAACGTTACAGCCTACATAGTTATATTCAGATCTCTGATCCTTAAAATTCAAGTCCTCTCTTAGTGTTTGATTTTCTTTAAGAGCAGAATTATATTCTACTAATTGATTTTGTAATTTATCATTTTCTTGTTTTAATGCTTCATTTTCCTGCTTAACCTTTGTAAAATTAAAAACAAAACCCAATGAGTCTTTAATTACGCTACCAGTCTTGCTAACTCCATATTGCATTTGATTAAATACAGTACCAACACCATTTTCAACAACTGAAACCTTCTCCCTTTTGACACTATAATTTATTAATATTAAAAAGGCAACTGACAGCACAACAATTGTTACTGCCAGTTTGTTCTTAAAGAATGTCATATTTATCTTTTACTTACCTTATCAATATTGTCTAGAGCTTTACCTGCCCCTAAGGCTACACTATCAAGAGGAGATTCAGCAATGTGTACAGGCATATGGGTTTCATGGTTTATTAATTTATCTAATCCTTTTAGTAATGCTCCACCGCCTGCAAGCATAATTCCCTTATCCATTATATCTGCAGCAAGTTCTGGTGGAGTTTTCTCTAAAGTTGTTTTAATAGCCTCAATTATTGATTCAACTGGCTCTTTTAAAGCCTCTCTTACTTCCACTTCTGTTATTTCAAGTATTTTAGGAAGCCCACTAATTAAATCTCTGCCTTTTATTTGCATAGAGCCTTCATTTTCTGATGGGAAGGCTGATCCTAGTTCCATCTTAACAGCCTCTGCTGTTCTTTCACCAATAGCCAAATTATATTCTCTTTTTATGTAGCTAATTATTGCTTGATCTAATTCATCTCCAGCTACTCTTAAAGATTTACTTGTTACGATTCCGCCTAAAGATATAACTGCTACTTCTGTAGTTCCTCCACCAATATCAACAATCATACTTCCAGTTGGTTCATCAACAGGTAGACCTGCTCCTATTGCAGCTGCCATTGGCTCTTCTAGTAGAAGAACATCTCTAGCCCCAGCTTGCTTTGTAGCTTCATCAATTGCTCTTTTTTCAACCTCAGTTACTCCTGATGGGAAACATACTACTATTCTTGGACTAGTAAATGCACTCTTTGGGCTTACTTTATCAATAAACTTTTTGAGCATAGTTTGGGTTATGTCAAAGTCAGCAATAACACCATCTTTTAATGGTCTTATTGCGACAATATTTCCTGGAGTTCTTCCAATCATCTGTTTAGCTTCAAGACCTACAGCTAATACCTTTTTTGTATCACAGTTTATAGCAACTACAGATGGCTCTCTTAAAAGTATTCCCTTTCCCTTTACATAAATTAGAGTATTGGCTGTTCCTAAATCTATACCCATATCTTTTGATATTCCGAATAATCCCATTATTTAATGTTCTCCTTTCAATTTACAAAATACCTTTTTCCTTTAAACTTATATAAATGCCATTACCTATTATAATATGATCCAACACTTCAATGCCTAACAGTTTACCACATTCACTTAACCTACGTGTTAAATTTATATCTTCACCACTAGGAGTTGGGTCTCCTGACGGATGATTATGACTAACAATTATAGATGCACTGCTTTTTTTTACTGCTTCGTTAAATACTTCTCTTGGATGCACAATTGAGGAATTAAGACTTCCAATCGAGACATCCTTGACACTTATTACAATATTTTTTGTGTTAAGCAGTACAACCTTTAAGCATTCCTGTTTCAGATTTCTCATGCTCTCCATAAGAAGCATGGCAGCATCTTTAGGTTCGCTGATTTTATACTGTTCACCAGACTTAAAAGACTTAAACCTTTTTGAAACTTCTGCAAGTGCTATGAGCTGTGAAGCTTTTGCACAGCCTACGCCTTTTAAACGTAAATAATCTTCAAAGCTAGAAGTTAAAAGTCCATTTAACCCTCCTGCCTCTTTTAATATCCTAGAGCTTAAATCCAGAATATTTTCATTTGAGCTTCCAGTTCTTAATATAATTGCTAAAAGCTCGATGTTGCTTAAAGCTTCAGCACCATATTTAAATAATTTTTCTCTAGGTCTTTCTGTATTAGGTAAATCCATAATTCTAAGTGGTTTTTCCATATAACTTACTCCTTTATAGATTTACCCCCATATCCCCTAATAACGAATATAATTTATTTATTGGCAGCCCTACAACATTATAATAGCAACCATGAATTTTTTCAACAAAAATGCCTCCATAACCTTGAATTCCATATGCACCTGCTTTATCCATAGGCTCACCACTTTTTATATATCTATTTATTTGGTCCTTTGACAGCTTTGAAAAGTAAACTTCTGTGCAAACATAATCTTGAACTATCCTATTTGTTTGAGTATTTATTATAGAAACACCAGAATAAACCATATGTTTATCTCTGCTAAGTGAAGTTAGCATTTTAAATGCATCTTCTTCATTCCCAGGCTTTCCAAGGACCTTGTTATTATGGTAAACTATGGTGTCACATCCAATTATTATAGCCGCTTCATCCGTTTGATTAGCTACATTTTGTGCTTTACCTAAGGATAAACTTTCTACATATTTAATACAATCACCGTTAAAGCTAATTGAATCTTCATCAAAATCACTTGCCTTAATCTTAAAATCAGGAATTATTCTTTTTAATAGTTCCTTTCTTCTTTCAGAAGTAGATGCAAGTATTATAGTCATTAAATCACATCCCATTATAGCTAAAGTTTTCTATATAGTATTATTGCCAATATTATACCTATTATAGTCATAATGCTAATATTGAAATTTATGCCAAAGGTAATACTTAAAATTTTAAGGTCAAGCGATAAAGGATTTCTTGTGCCAATATAATACCCATTTTTTAGAGCAGATAGATACTTAATATTGCTTCCAAGCATATCTCCAATTAAACTGCCGCAAATAGCTCCTAAAATAACTATAAAAAATAAAAAACTTTTGCTTTTCTCAGAACCCCTCATAATTTATCCCCTACCTTTATTTATCGTTTATAGTTTATCATTTAATAAAAGTGTAAACAAGTATTTAGTATATTATTTATAATTTATTAAGAAATTTTAAATTTGTTTTTTACAAAAAAACACCATTATATAATCTAATATACAAAGGTGTTTTTACCTATTTGTTTGTAATCTTTCTTAATAAGTTATATAAATACACTTCAATATCTACAGCATTATTTATATTTAACTCTTTGGGCAGTGTATTAATATGAGATTTGTAATCCTCCAAAACTTTGCTGTTTGCATCTTTTGAATTCACTTTTTCTAAGCCATTAGCCCAATTTTTTAATTCATCAGTTTGAATGGATTTTATGCCTTTATCTGAAAGTTTATTAACAACTTCCAATTCTGCATTTATTATTGCTGCAAGTTCTTCATTGCATAAATTGTCTAATTGCATTTCAAATATAATTTTTGAATTATCAATGTTCTTTGTTTTAAGTTCATTTATAATTTTTAAGCTTTCATCCTCATTATAAACGCCTAATAAAACTCTTGTGCCATTTTGCTCTTCAATGGTAAAAGGTGTTCCATAATCAGTTAAAAGCTTTTTTACTAGCTCTAAATTTTCTATTTTAGCAAACTTTCCACCTTGTATCACTATGAATTTGCATGATTTATTCTCTTTTGAATTAACTGGAGCTGTTTTACTATTAGGATCAGGCAGTATAGTTTGAATTGCTGTCTTTTTCATAATAATATTTGAAATAAAAGTTCCTAAAAAAAATGCTATAAGCAATATTGATAACAAAACCACAATTATTACTTTATTTTCTGACTTCTTTCTTTTAAAATCATATCTTGTGTATTTCATGATTTACCTCCACTTTTTAAGTTTCACTTTAAAACCCAATATAATACTATTTTAAAAAGTGGATTTTTATGATAAAAAAAACTCGGCAAAATCTGCCGAGAAGAAACAATTAATTTTTAACTCTTCTTGCACCTGCGTATCTAGATGCATAATAGCCTTCAGATAAGCTACTAACAGTAACACCTATTTTCTCATTTGCAGCGTGAATAAAGTTACCGCCGCCCACATATATTCCTACATGTGAAATTGAACCATAGGTATTAAAAAACACTAAATCTCCTGGTGCTAAATTACCTTTACTTACTGATTGACCACTTCCAAACTGACTTCCAGTGTAGTGACCTAGTCCAACACCAAATGCACTATAGACATAAGCAGTAAAGCCTGAGCAATCAAATGCACTAGGTCCTGATGCTCCCCATACATACGGCTTCCCTAAAAACTTATATGCATAAGAAACAACATTACTGCTTCCTGCAGAAGCTGGAGCACTGTCACCTAAACCACTACCACCTCTACTATAGGTTTTACTCTTAGTGGAACTAGATTTTTGTTCAGTTTTTTGTGGAACTTTAATTACCTTGTCCGAATTTAAACTTGCTGAACGAACAACCACACTTGGTTGATCTTTAATAGCTGCATCTGCCTTAACATTATATACGTTAAATCTAGCAGCCATGCCAAACGCCACTAAAGCTACTGCAAATAACAGCGGTTTGGCTTTAGAGTACTTCATTTGTTTCCCCCCTTCTGTTTGCCTCCGGAGTTAGCTGACGGGTTCGGGTGAAGGTTCCCTACTGATAAGACTTATAACATACATTTATGTCATTCTTAACTTGGATAATACCAAGTTTTCTATATATTATAGAAATCAGATTAACCCCTGCAAATATTGGTTCCTCCGTACCCATTTTTTGTAAAAAATAGGATTCAGCTCTTAATTATTATATTACTAATGATGCTATTATGTCAATGTTAATTATTAAATTAATAACTTTAGCATTGAAATTTTAAAATTATCATATCCATATCTTCTCCTGAAATGTTAAAAAAATCTTTTGAAATTCTTATAGGTTTGAAATTATTCTTCTTCCAAAACCTAATAATACCAATATCTTTTTCACATACACCAGCAAAAAAATCAAATATTCCAAGCTCTACATTAAAATATTTTATAATGCTTTTAATAATTTTGCTCCCTAGCCCTTGTGTTCTATGTTCATTATCTAATAAATAATACCATAACCAAACTTCATTAGAATTTTTAAATTCTATTCGTCCTTTAATTACACCAATCAATTTATCATTCATGTTAAATTTTAAGAAAAATTCATTTTCACTAACATAATATTCTAAAAATCTTTCATAAAAATCTTTAAACATTAGAGGTTTTTCAATCTCACTGTTAATATATTGATTATTTATCCAATGCTGCACTGATAAAACATCCTCTTTTTCTATACTAGAAACACTTATATTTTCTATATCAAAATGTACATCAAACATAAATTCACCTCACATCTATAATTTAATTCTACAAAATGAAGTAAAATCCTTTTTAAAAAATTTATTAAGAGTAGAGAATTATTTTTTAATAAAAAAAACTTAGAATTTAATTCTAAGTTTTTTTGAAATGGTGCAGAAGACGGGACTTGAACCCGTACGGTCTCCCACACGCCCCTCAAACGTGCGCGTCTGCCATTCCGCCACTCCTGCATATTTTTCAACGTAGTATGCACGTCTCTTTATACAATTGCCACGTACGTCTACATGGGTTATTATACTACCAGATATGGTAATTCGTCAATAATGAATTAGTAATTTATAAGGAAGGTACCCTCACCTTACTTACTTAGGTTACCATGAACAATAAAAGTAGGGTCTTTGAGTATGTCAACCACCGGCTATTAACCGGTAAAATAAAACCCTACTGAAAAACCCTTTATTTTTCTAAAGTTATTTAGGTGATTTGTTGTCAGCCAGGAGGAGGGAACGCAAATCATCCTTGGTATTGCTGATATCCAGCCTTTTTCTGATATTCATTCTATGATAATCAACTGTTTTACATGATATATGCAATAGGTCTGAGATCTGCTTTGTGGTTTTTCCAAGCCGTATAAAATTTGCTATTTGGATTTCACGCTGAGTTAATTTGTATTTCTCAGCTCCTAGTACCTGTGAAAATGAATCTGTAATCGTCTGCAGGCTTGCTTCCAAAATACCAATAGTTGCTTTTTGATTATCATTCAAAGAAGTGGATTT
>Ga0255336_101173_pt1 | contig 22206 bp, 27 predicted proteins | sample MeOH1_35cm_T3_17_FD_189102 | JGI IMG/M metagenome (GOLD analysis project Ga0255336, IMG submission 189102) | Sandy soil microbial communities from University of British Columbia, Vancouver, Canada - MeOH1_35cm_T3_179 | ecosystem: Engineered > Artificial ecosystem > Sand microcosm > Unclassified ...
CTGCTATGGAACTTTTTGTAGGAATACCTTCCGTTGTATATGGATTTGTAGGTATTACTATTCTGGTACCAGCCCTAAAAAAAGGCTTTGGAGGTTTAGGTTTTAGTCTTTTGGCAGGTATTATTGTATTAAGCATAATGATACTACCTACCATAACAAGCATTGCTTCTGATGCTATTAAAACTATACCAAGAGATTATGTAGAAGCTTCCTATGGACTAGGAGCTACAAGATGGCAGACAATAAGTAAAGTTATTATTCCAGCATCTAAAAGTGGAATTCTAACAGGGGTTGTTTTAGGTATAGCAAGGGCTTTTGGAGAAGCTTTGGCTGTTCAGATGGTAATAGGAAATTCTATAAAAATTCCTGGGAACTTACTTGATACGACTTCTACTATGACAAGTATTTTAACTATGGATATGGCTAATACTACCTTTGGCTCGGAATGGAATAATGCCCTTTGGTCTATGGCCTTTATACTTCTTATTATATCCTTTATATTTATTATTATAGTTAGGAGATTAGGAAAGAGGGGTGAGGCATAGTGAATGCTAAAGTTAAGGATAAAATAGCTACTGTAGTGTTATATATAATATCCGCATTTATTTTGTTTTTACTTATCTGTCTTATAGGATATATTATATATAATGGAAGAGAGTCACTTAATTTAAGATTCCTCTTTGGAAATCCTAAGTTTGGTGAGCCAGGCGGAGGCATTGCACCACAGCTTTTTAATTCTTTTTACCTTTTGTTGGTGTCTCTTTTAATCACAGTTCCGCTTGGCACCGGAGCCGGAATTTATTTAGCTGAATATGCAAAAGAAGGACGTCTTTTAAATTTAATCAGACTATGTATAGAGACAATGTCCTCACTTCCTTCTATTGTTGTTGGATTATTTGGTTTACTTATATTTGTAAAGATAACAGGGGGATATAATTTACTTTCCGGAGCTCTTGCCATAACAATAATCAATCTTCCTGCTATGACTAGAGTAAGTGAAAATTCAATAAAAGCAGCTTCTGCAGGTGTTAAGGAAGCAAGTCTTGGTTTAGGTGCCACTAGATGGCAGACCATCAGAAGAGTTGTGCTTCCATCTGCAATTCCACAAATACTTACAGGTATTATACTTGCAGCAGGAAGAATTTTCGGAGAAGCTGCAGCCCTTTTATACACTGCAGGTATGAGTGCACCAGCATTACGTTTTAACAATATTAGTCTTGTAAATAAGGCTTCTGCTTTCAGCCTATTTAGACCAGCTGAAACTCTGGCAGTTTATATATGGAAACTTAATTCAGAAGCTTCAGTTCCAGATGCAGCTAAAATAGCAAGCGGAGCATCTGCAGTTCTTGTAATTATGGTTTTATTATTTAATTTACTAGCAAGATTACTAGGTAAAAAGCTTCATAAATCCTATACAGGTACTAAATAAAGTAACACAGGAGAGATTTTTATGGGTATAATGGTAACAAAAAACTTAAATTTATATTATGGAAATGTTCATGCCTTGAAAAATATTAATCTTGACATAAAGGAAAAGTCTGTAACAGCTTTAATTGGACCTTCTGGCTGTGGTAAATCAACTTTTCTAAGAACTCTTAACAGAATGAATGATCTAATAGAAAGCGTCAAGATAGATGGAGAAGTATTATATGAAGATAGAGACATTTATAATAATTATGACGTAACTGAGCTAAGAAAAAAAGTAGGGATGGTATTTCAAAAGGCTAATCCTTTTCCAATGTCTATATATGATAATATAGCCTATGGGCCTAGAATACATGGAATTACTAATAAAGCTGTATTAGATGAAATTGTAGAAAAAAGCTTAATAGGAGCAGCTTTATGGGATGAAGCTAAGGATAGACTTAAAAAAAGTGCCCTTGGCCTTTCTGGCGGACAACAGCAAAGACTTTGCATTGCTAGGGTTTTAGCCGTAGAACCAAACGTGCTATTAATGGATGAACCTACCTCAGCTCTTGATCCAATCTCAACTGCAAAGATTGAAGATTTAATGGATGAGCTTAAGAAGAAGTATACTGTAATTATTGTAACTCATAACATGCAGCAAGCAGGAAGAATATCTGATTATACAGCATTTTTCCTAAATGGCGAAATTGTTGAAAGTGGTAAAACTGAAGATATTTTTTATAAACCAAGTGATAAAAGAACAGAGGATTATATAACTGGTAGATTTGGCTAATTAAAAGTATTATAATATATTTACAAATCATAAGGTATACTATAATATGGTATAAATATACTGTTATACAGAAAAGTATTATTGAATTGAGAGGGTGAATTTCAATGACAAGAGGATCATTTGATACGAATTTACAAGGGCTTCATAATGATATTTTGAGAATGGGAAGCATTGTTGAAAAACAAATATATCAATGCATTGAGGCTTTGGTTAATCAAGACACTGAATTAGCTAGCAAGGTTATTGAAAATGATGATTTAGTGGACGGTCTTCAAAAGGAAATTGAAGACAAGTGTATCAGGCTTATAGCCACTCAGCAGCCTCTTGCATCAGATTTAAGAACCATATTTACTACAATAAAGCTCGTAACTGACCTAGAGAGAATGGCTGATCATGCTGTAGATATTGCTAAAATAACCTTTAGGCTAAAGGGCGAGAAATATATCAAGCAGCTAATAGATATTCCTAAAATGGCAGATCTAGTAAAGGAAATGATTAAATCTTCCCTAGATGCTTATGTAATTGGCAGTGTTGATAAAGCCTATGCAACCTGCAAAATGGATGATGAAATTGATGCTATTTATAAACGAGTATTTACTGAATTACTCACTTTAATGGCTGAGGATTCCACCACAATTAAGCAGGCTACACAATTTTTGTTCGTATGCAAATTCCTTGAAAGAGTTGCAGACCATACCACAAACATATGTGAGTGGACAATATATTTAGTTACTGGGGAACAAAAGGATTTAAATGAATAAAACATTTATAAAACACCTAAGTGTGAACTTAGGTGTTTTATTATGCATAAATAAGCATGGTATTTAACATTAGATTTAACCTATGTTAATTTTAGTTAACCTCCCTATAATATTAGGTTAATGCAGCATCTGTATAATAAAAGTTGTAAAGAGGAAATAATTTTTTAATTTGGATGGAGGTAATTAAAATATGAAAAAGAATAATTTAAAAGTGCTAGTGGCTGCACTAGTAGTAACCATGACTGCAGGCATGTTTGTAGGTTGTGGAAAACAAGCTGATACAACTGCTGCTTCAGCAAATGATACTAAGAAAGCAACTGTAAGCGGTTCAATAACTTCATCAGGCTCTACAGCACTTCAGCCATTAGCAGAACAGGCTGCTAAGAAATTTGCAGATGCTAATCCGAGTGCAACAATAAATGTACAAGGTGGCGGAAGCGGAACAGGCCTCACTCAGGTTATGCAGGGTGCAGTAGATATAGGAAATTCAGATTTGTTTGCAGAAGATAAATTAAAACCAGAAGAAGCAAAACAATTAGTAGATCATAAGGTAGCTGTAGTAGGTATTGCAGTAGTTCTAAACAGCAAAGTTAAGGTAGACAACATAAAAAAAGAGGACTTAATTAAGATATTCACCGGAGAAATAACTAACTGGAAACAAGTAGGCGGAGATGACATGAAGATAACTATTATAAATAGACCAAAGTCATCAGGAACAAGAGCTACCTTTAAGAAATTTGCACTAGATGGTAAGGATGAAGTTGAAGGAAAAGCATTAACAGAAGATTCAAGCGGAGCAGTAAAGAAAACAATAGAGACAACTGAGGGTTCCATAGGATATTTAGCTTCTTCTTACGTAAATAATCCAGCTAACTTAAGCGGGGTTAAAGTAGTAAAGTTTGATAACGTAGAAATGAACAAAGACAATATAACTAGTGGAAAATATCCGGTATGGGCATATGAGCATATGTATACAAAAGGTGAAGCTAAAGATTTAGCAAAAGCATTTATTGACTACATGGGAAGTGCAGATGTAAAGACTCTTATAGAAAAATTAGGTTATATTCCAACTGCAGATATGAAAGTTACTAGGTAATAAGAATAAGACCAGCCTTCTTAAGCTGGTCTTATTTTTTATTTATAAATAATTTAAATTATAAATCTACAACGCACTTTTTTAAAGTGCATTGTAGATTTCAGTAGGCAATCTTTTCATTTTAGCGTTTTTGATTAAAGTGACCAAGGCATTTGTAACATATTCTTTTGCATCTATGAAATTATCATAAGTAAACAGCTTTTTATTTTGAAAATTGTTATCCAGAAGATCTAGAGCATTATTATATATATAGACTACAATTTGGCCGTTCTTTTCAACTGCAAAAGTGATAATATCACCAAATTTGAATTTTAGAAGCTCCACAGTAAAACCTTGTTCATCATTATTAATATAAGGTTTTATTAAACCGTCTATAAGCTTTAATCTTTTATCAAGTCTAAGAAGCCTTAAAATACAATCTGCTAAAATTAGATTGTCAGTTTTGTGTAACATTACTATTCACCTCGCCAAGGTAATTATCTAAAAAGTCTACCTCTTTTATATAATAATACATTTATATTTTTTAAAAATTTAGTTTTTGTTAAGACTATGTAAAATATACTTGATAGCAAGTTTTTATGCATAACAATTCTTAGAAATTAACTTATGCTTAACAAGAACTTTTCTTACATATAACTATGAAATGGTATATTTTACTTGTGAAGTTAAATGGATTATTAATTATATAAAAATGAGAGGGAAAATCATGATTGAGAATGAGAACGAAAAATCATATAGTGAATTAGAAGAACTAGAAAGAATATTGGCGAAGGAAGAGATATTAACAGTATTTCAGCCTATAGTTGAACTGAGAAATGGTAATATATTAGGCTATGAATGTTTAAGCAGAGGTCCAATAAATTCACCTCTACATACTCCTGATAAGCTATTTAGAGCAGCAGAAGATAATCACATGCTTTGGGAATTAGAACTTTTATGCAGGGTTAAGGCAATTGAAAGAGCAAGAAACATAGAAAGTGATAAGTATTTATTTATTAACGTTGATCCTTATATATTTAAAAATGAAAAATTTAAAAAAGGCTTTACTATGGGGTTGTAACTATTAGAAATTTATTAGAGTATACCACAAAGCTGGAATATAACTATGCTAAATCCACTTACAGGGCTTCCAGGAAATAAAATTATTGAGGAATTTGATAAAAATGTACTAAAATTCTTTAATGAAAAAGATAAGGAAAATGGCTATATAGAGGCACAGGATAGAAAAGGAAATTTAGATAGATTTTCATTAAATTCAATATCTATTGCAGGAATTTTCAAAAATTTAGGGGATTATTCTGATGTAGAGAAAATATCAAAAGATATTACTAATATAAAGAAAATTGTTAAAGGAATAAAAGGCAGAAGTTTTTTAATAAGGAGTTAGAGGCTTATGGAAATAAAAAGTATAATTAATGGAATACTTAGTTATAAATTCAAAAATAAAATGAAAATGAAATTATCAGTAAATAAGTTTTTAAATTTCAAACTTAAAGGAAAGCTCTTAACTACATATGTACTATTATTTTTAATGTTTAGTATAACAGTTTTTACAGTGGCAAATATCTTGGTAAGGAACCTAGCAATCTCCTATGAAACTGACCAGCTAAATGTTGCTTCAAAAACAGGATTATCATTTTTAAACCAGGCTTATGCAGGTAATTTTAATCTAGTTAATGGGAAGCTTTATAGAGGAGATGTACCGATTGAAACAGACACTATTATAGTTGACAAGATATCAAAGGAAACTGGGACAGTTTCTGCCATTTTTAATGGAGACAAAAATATTTCAACTAGCATAAAGGGTGTAAGTGGACAAAGAGTCCAATCAATTGAGGTTTCAGATCCCATAAAAAAGATGGTTTTAGAAAATAGTAAAGAATATGTAGGAGAAATTACAATAGATAATAGGCAGTATGAAGCTAAATTCACTCCTATAACTGACGTAAATAATAAAACTATAGGCATGTGGTTTACTGGTGTTGACAAAAGCAAATCTAAAAATGCAATTATTAACTTCGATAAAATAATTATATTAACGACACTATTATTTGTAGCTTTAGGTGTATTTTTTATTGAAATATTTATTAAGAGGCTGCTTAAAAATGTAAAGGCTGTTTCTGATACATTAAAAGATATGGGAGAAGGAAACCTAGATGCTCAATGTGAAGTAAAAACTAAGGATGAAATAAAAGATATTGCAGATAGTGTAAATTTATCCATTAAAAATATAAAAAGCCTTATAACTAATATAATAAACATAACTGAAGCTTTAACAGAAACTTCAGCAGCAATAGCAGGCACTTCACAAGACTTTGGATTTTCAAGCAATGAAATTTCAGCTGCTGTTGCAGAAGTATCAAAAGGAGCATTTTCTCAGGCAGAAGAAATAAAAGAGTGTGGACATATTATAGAACTATTGGCTTCGAATATAAATGAAATGGAAGTACAATCTTCAAATACTATTTCAGATATGGAAGTTATGAAGAATAATAATGAGGTGGGATTAGAATCTTTAGATAATTTAAAACAAAAGTTAACCAGAAATACTGAATGTACAATTTCTGTTTCTAAAGGCATTAACAAGCTTTATGAAAGTATAAAATCTATTGATAATATGGCTAATACAATTAAGGCTTTAGCGGACCAAACAAACCTTTTAGCATTAAATGCATCTATTGAAGCTGCAAGGGCAGGAGAGGCAGGTTTAGGTTTTACTGTTGTGGCAGAAGAAGTTCGAAAGCTTGCTGAAAAGTCAAGGGATGCAACAGGTGGAATTCAGAAGATTATTAATGAAATTACATCAACAATAGTGATTACTGAAAAAGATATGGAAGAAAGTAAAACTGTGGTACTGCAATCAAATTCCTCAATGTCAGAAACATTAAATGCCTTTCTAGAAATAAAATTCTCTTCAGATAAGCTTATAGGTGAAATTCTTATGTTAAAGAATAACATAAGCAATGTAAGGAATGCTGAAGCTCAAGTAGTAAGATCAATAGAACATATTGCTATTGTAACAGAAGAGTCTACAGCAATTACAGCTCAGGTAAGTACAAAAGCAGAGCAGCAGGCTGCTTCTGTAGATGAAATAATCAGTTCCCTTCAAGAACAAAACGCTATGGTAAATGAACTTTCTAAATCAATTTCTATGTTTAGAATTTAAAGCTAAAATTTATAGATTGTTTTTTTAAAAAGGTGCAATTTTTTATTGAAAATAGACTTAATAAATATTTAAGGTTTGCTTTATATGTACTTTATAAACTGAATGTAAACTTAAATTGTGGAAAGAATTAATAAAAGCTTTCACACAAAAATATTGCAGTACAATTAATAATTGTTGTATACATTATGAGAAATCAGGAGGTAATACAATTAATAATTGGTTTGCACAAAATAGGATATAGGAGGTATTAAAATGAACAAAAAAATAGTGACTCTTGTCACTAGTTTGGCACTTGGTGGTACACTTTTAGTTACTACTGCCTTTGCAAGTGCAAATGAAGTATCTGGTTATGAGGCATACAAATCAGCAGTACTTAATATGCAGAATGTAAAAAGCTTAACTTTCAAAGCTGACGTATCTGTAAAGGACAATGGTAATAATTTAATTTCAGCTGATTCACAGGCTAAGGTGAACCTAGACAATAAAACTATGAGCAGCACTGTAGATTTAAAAAATGCTAGCACTGAAAAATCTGTTAGCGTCTTTAAGGAAGCAGACAAAACTATTACCAAAACCAGCGACAGTAATGTTTATAATGTAATGCAGCAAAACAAATCAAATGATAAAGGAGACTTTAATAAAAAAGACGAAAAAATTAGTCCTGAAAGGCTGCAAAGCTTAACTAACATAGTAGATGCGCTAGTAGGAAACGTGAAGAGCTACTTTACATTAAATAATAATGCTGATGGAAGCAAAACAGTAACAGTTAAGCTTTCTGAAAGTCAGGTATTACCTGTAGCTAATGCTGTAGCTTCAGCTGTTATGAAGGATAAAGGCACCTTTGAACTTAAAGGGAATAAATTAGGAAGTAATATTAATGTAGATGTTCCTAAGCTTGAAAATGATATTAGAGTTACTAGCTTAGATGTAACTGCTAATATTAACAAAGATAATATTATAGATAGCCAAGTTATAAATGTTGCTTTAGTTGGAAAAGATGCAAGTGGTACAGAACATAATTTAACAGCTGCTGTAAATATGAACATATCAAATATGAATAGCACTACTCCAGATTCAGTTAATTTAGCTGGGAAGCAGACAAAGACAGTAACTGAGCAGGATTTTAGGCATAGAAATTAGTTTTATAACACCATAGCGAGGCAGTTTTGCCTCGCTTAGTTTTAATTGGAGATGATAGTTTGGAAAAGATTTTAGAAGTGAAAGAAGTGACCAAGAAATATAAAAATGGCAGAGGTGTAGAAAATATAAGCTTTGACATAAATAAAGGGGACATTTATGGGTTCTTAGGACCAAATGGTGCAGGGAAAACTACATTAATGAAAATAATTACTGGACTTAGTAAAGCTGATAAAGGCGAGATAAAAATTTTTGGATATAATCTTACTAATGATTTTGAAAAAGCTATGGAAAAGGTAGGAGCAATGGTAGAAGATGCTGTAGTCTATGAATATATGAGTGCTTATAATAATCTAAAGCTTGCAGCAAGATTTTATCCAAATGTAAATAAGAAGGACATTGAAGGAATTTTAGAGCTTGTTGGACTATCTGAATTTAAAGAAGAAAAGGTTTCTGACTTTTCTTTAGGTATGAAGCAGAGACTCTCCTTAGCTTCAGCATTATTAGCTAGCCCGGAATTTGTTATTTTAGATGAACCGACTAACGGATTAGATATAGAAGGTGTAGTAGAAATAAGAAATACTATAAAAAATCTAGCTAAAAGTAAAAAAATAAGCTTTATCGTTTCAAGTCACCAAATTCATGAAATTGAACTTATATGTAATAGAGTAGGAATTATTTATAATGGAAAATTAATTAGAGAAGGTCAGGTTTCTGATATTTTAAATAACAATCAGGAATCACTAGAAGACTTTTTTATAAGGCAGCTAAATGAAAATAGGATGAGCGTAACAGTTGATAATTGCAAGGTGCAAGATGAGGAATACGAGGAGCTAAATGATTGATAATCATTTAGTACAGAATAAGGAATACAAGGAGGATAAATGAATATTGTAATTAAAAACTCAATAAATGAATTGAATAAAATATTTTTAAGGAAAAAGAATGTATTCTTTTTATCTTTAACGGCTATAATTACTTTTCTTCTTTCAATTGGAGTTAATCTGTTTCAGAGTAAGGTTGGAATTACAGCAGTTATTGGTTCAAACTATTCAATAGCAGTACTAGGTTTTTTTGTAAAAATCTTTTTACCTCTATTTATATTTTTAGCGGCAGCAGATTTATTCTCGGGTGAACTTCAGCATAAAACCTTAAAGCTATCACTTACTAGACCAATAAGCAGATTTAAGGTATATTTATCTAAAAATCTTGCCATTGGAACCTATGCAATTATAAATTTATTGGTGGTTTTTATTGTGTCAAATTTAGGAGCTATGTTTTTTAGAGTAAAAGGAGACATACTTATCGGTATTATAAGAAGTTTTGCTGCATATGCAATAGATATTATTCCTGCTTTAGTATTTACAATAGCAGCAGTTTTTATAGCTCAATTTTTCAAAAGCAGCAGCACTGCTTTAATTAGCAGTATATTTATTTATATAGCGCTTTATTTCTTATCTATGTTTTTTCCAATGGTGCTTAGATTAAGCTTTACAAATTATTTAGATTTACATGTTATAGTACTTTCAGGCAATATTAGCATTTTGAAAATTATTAATACCCTTATGATGGTAATATCATATGGTATAATATTCTTTAGTGCAGGCTTTTATTTCTTTGACAAAAAAAATCTGTAAAATATAAGATTTAAGGTGATAACTATGTCCTTAAGAATCAGGCTTATTATTTCATATGTTGCCATGATAGTTGTTCCAATAGTTTTATCAATTGTTACAGCCATGATAATTATAGCCATTTTTTTGAGAAGTGCTGTTGGAATTTACAACATTAATTTAACTGCTAATCCTTATAAACAGGTAGTAGAAAAGGGAGTTAATTTCTATAATGATATTAAAATTACTGCTGAGAGCAGTCCAGAAAAATTTGAAGACAAAAGTTATATTTCAGAACTAGACAGCAAATTAAGTAAAGTTAATTCAGGAATAATAATTAGAAAAAATAATAATATTTTGTTTACATCAAAGCTTATTAATAATCCTGCCATTATAAAGAATCTTCCTAAGTTTGGAATAAATGATGAAGATAAAGTTGATCATATGGTTCTTAGAGGCGATACATCCTTAATTAGACAACAGGATTTTTATTTTAAGGATAAAAGTGAAGGCAGTATTTTTTTAGTTACTAATTTAGGGCCGCTAGATAATATAATAGAGAGACTTATTACTACAATAATTATTGCAATTATACTTATTATAATTTTAACTGATGGAGTATTAACCTATTTAGTTTCAAAAAGTGTTTTCGAACCTATAGAAGACTTAAAACATGCTGCTAATCAAATAAAAGATGGCAATTTGGACTTTGAAATAAAGACAAATTCCAAAGATGAAATAGGAGAGCTCTGTTTAGCTTTCGAAGAAATGAGGGGGAAGCTAAAAGAGTCTGTAGACATGCAAATTCAATATGAAAATAACAGAAAAGAACTGATTTCCAATATATCACATGATTTAAAAACACCTATTACAGCCATAAAAGGCTATGTTGAAGGTATTATGGATGGTGTGGCCTCATCACCAGAAAAAATGGATAAATATATAAAGACAATATATAGTAAGTCCACTGATATTGATAGATTAATTGATGAATTATTTCTATTTTCAAAGCTTGATTTAAACAAGCTTCCCTTTAACTTTGAACAAACAGATGTTACAACTTATATGCAGGATTGCGTAGAAGAGCTTCAATTAGATTTAGAAAAGAAAAACTTTGATTTAATATATCATAATAATATAGAGGGCAGCTCTGCAGTATTAGCTGACAGAGAGAGAGTAAAAAGAGTAATAATTAATATTGTAGAAAATGCAGTTAAATATACCAAAAAAGAAAAAGGTAAAATAGAAATAAATTTAAGCAAGAATAATAATTATATACAATTTGAAATTAAAGATAATGGTCAAGGTATTCCAGAAAAGGATCTTCCCTATGTTTTTGATAGATTTTTTAGAGCTGATTTATCTAGGAATACTTCTACTGGAGGCAGCGGCCTTGGACTTGCAATTGCAAAGCTTATTATTGAGGAGCATGGCGGAAGTATTTGGGCTGAAAGCTTTGAAGGTACTGGAACAAGTATATATTTTACTTTAAAACAAATAGAAGCTTATAAAGGTAGTGAGATAAATGAAGAAAATACTAATAATTGAAGATGAAAGAAGCATTGCTGAGCTTGAAAGAGATTATCTTGAAATTGATGGCTTTCATGTTGATATTGAAGAAGATGGTGAAATAGGCCTTAATAAAGCAAAAAATGAGGATTATGCACTTATAATTCTGGACTTAATGCTGCCAAAAATTGATGGTTTTGAAATCTGCAGGCAGATTCGTTTAGAAAAGGACATTCCAATTCTTATGGTTTCAGCAAAAAAAGAAGATATTGATAAAATAAGAGGATTGGGACTTGGTGCTGATGATTATATAACAAAACCCTTTAGCCCAAGTGAATTAGTAGCAAGAGTTAAGGCCCATTTATCCAGATATGAAAGGCTTATGGGTAAAAATGATAATAAGAAGGAAGAAATAAGAATAAGAGGTCTTTATATAGATAAGGTCTCCAGAAGAGTATATATTAACAATAAAGAAGTTACTTTAACAGCAAAAGAATTTGAACTTTTAACTCTCTTAGCCATGAATCCTAATAGGGTTTTTAGTAAGGAAGAATTATTTGAACGTATATGGGATTTAGATTCTATAGGAGACATTGCAACTGTTACGGTTCACATTAGAAAATTAAGAGAGAAAATAGAAGCTGATCCATCAAATCCACAATATATAGAAACATTATGGGGAGCTGGATACAGGTTTAAAATATAAATGATATTTATTTTCAATAAAAAGTGCTATAATGTTATTAGCTAAAAGGAGCTTTTAGGTTTATATACTTTAAGGTGCACAAGAAATAATATTGTTTGTGTGCTGAATATAAGGGAGGGTTTAATATGAGCAAATGTGATAACTGCGCTAGCAAAGGCAAATGCGGAAATAAAGAAGCTACCTGTTCTGCTTTAGTTCCAAGCTACGGCAGCATTAAAAATATAATTGGTGTAATGAGTGGAAAAGGTGGAGTAGGGAAGTCTACTGTTACTGGCATTCTTGCTACTAAACTTAGAAGTCTTGGATACAAGGTTGGAGTATTAGATGGTGATATAACAGGACCTTCAATGCCTAGATTCTTTGGCATAAATGAAATGAGAGCAAATGTAGTTCAAGGTAAGTCTGAGGAAGAAGCGAAATTTATACCGGTAGAAACTACTACAGGAATAAAGGTAATTTCTTTAAACCTATTAACTGAAGAAGAAGAACAGCCTGTTATTTGGAGAGGTCCAGTGCTTACAGGGGTTATGAGTCAAATGTTTAGAGATACTGAATGGGGAGAACTTGACTATCTATTAATAGATATGCCTCCTGGAACTGGTGATTTAGCACTAACAGTAATGCAGAGCATTCCTCTTAATGGTGTAGTAATAGCAGCTACTCCGCAGGATATGGTTACTATGATTGTTAAAAAGGTAGTTATTATGACACAAAAGATGAATATAAAGGTATTTGGTGTTGTTGAAAATATGTCTTATATTAAATGCGGAAACTGCGGTGAAAAATTAAAGGTATTTAGTAAAAAATCTGGCACAGAGCAGGCAGAAAGCCTAGGAATACCTTTAATAGCTGAGCTTCCATTTGATCTTGACTTGGTAGAAAACATGGAAAGTGGAAATATTGAAAACTTTATTAACCTATCATTAGAATATGAAGACTTATTAAGGAACTTCATGACTCTTCAATAATTTTTGTTATAATTAGAGTAAATTAGGAAACAATATTATTGTTAATTATAAAATTATCTTTTAAATTACTTAAAAGAAAGAGGAGGATTAATAATGAAAGCTTACGTCGATAAGGATACCTGTATATCCTGTGGATTATGCCCATCACTATGTCCTGAGGTGTTTGAAATGGAAGATGACGGTAAGGCTGGTGTAACTACTGAAGTAGTTCCTGCTGATGCTGAAGGTAGTGCTAAAGAAGCAGAAGAGTCCTGTCCAGTAAATGCTATTTCTGTATCATAAAAAAATATTAAAGACACTGAATTTTATTAAGTTCAGTGTCTTTTTTAATAATAATTAACAATTTGATATGAAAAATTGTTAGGCAGCAGCATCATTTTCTAGTAATTATTAATTGTTTATTTTAGCTGCATATGAATTTTAAAATTATATTATAATCTGACCAATTGTATGATTAACCATTTGAATCTTACTAGGCTCAAAGTTAACAGTAGAACCAGCTTTTACATTTGAAGGCAAATGAGCTAAACCAACACAAATGTTTCTTCCATCAGGCAGGGAAACATAAGCTTCAGAGTTAAATATTTCAATTACTATTCCCTGCATTAGCTTTCCTTCCTATTTTTAATAGTTTTATCGATGTCATGAGCTGTGGTAAGGTTATTACCCATTATATCTATTCCTTCGCCAACTGGTCCTTTTCGCTTGCTTGCCATAGGTAACTTTCCAACAATACCTTTCTTGCTTTTTCCTGTAGCCATTTCATCAACTCCTAATTTAATTTAACTAAGTATTAAATATATAAAATAAATCTTTATATATTTAATATAGTAATCATAATTATTTTTGACTATTGTCTATTAATTATACAATTAAATTAAAAGTATATATTTTTGCTTTACTTAAATTTATTTATTATATAAATCATTATAAATAATCTTAAATACCTCTAAGGCCTCTTCTATTTTTTCCTTCAAAAGTTTTTTCTTACTTTCAAATTCTTTAGTACCTTCTTCGGTTAAAGTGTATATTTTTTGTATTTTCTTTTTTTCATCATCCCATTTGCCAATAACAAGATTGTTTTTTTCGAACTTTTTAAGAAGGGGATATATACCACCTGTGCTAGGAATCCAGTTGCCATTGGTTTTTTCTCCAATTTTGTGTGATATTTCATTGCCGTTTGTTGGCCCTAAACTGAGAATATAAAGAATGTACAGGGGAAGAAGACCTTTTGTAAAAACTTGACCTACAGCTTCTTTCTCATTTTTAATCTTTTTGAGCTCATTTAACTTTTGCTTATATTCTTCATAAAGCCTTTTTTCTTCAGCTTTTATATCCTTATCCATTTGTTACACATCCCTTACTACAATCACTCCTAAAAGGCCAGGGCCAGTATGAACACCTAAGGCAGGACTTATATCTCCAAAATGCAGAGAAATTAAATTAGCTGCACCTAGGAAGGAATCATAAAGCTTTTTACCTTCTTCTAAGGCGCCGCCCTGCAGCACAAAAATTCTTGCTTTAGTAGTTTCAAGAGTTTCTTTAGCAATATCAATTAATTTATTTATAGATTGTTTTCGTCCCCTTACCTTGGTATAGTTATAATATTTACCATCTTCATCCACTGATATTATTGGTTTTATGTGCAGCAGCTCTCCAATAGTAGCAGCTACTCTGCCTATTCTTCCGCCTTTTTTTAAATACTCTAATGTTTCAACCACATAATAAACTGAAATTCGATTTTTAATAGATGGAAGCATATTTACTATTTCTTCAAAGCTTCTGCCTTCATTAATAAGACTGCCGCATTCTTGAACTATGGCACCTAGTCCAGCAGAAATGGTCTTAGAATCAAATAAGCAGGTTATTAGGCTTAGATGATTTTCGCTAACAAGCTTAACTGCATTAAAGGTTCCAGAAAGACCTGAAGATATTGTTACAGCAATTACGTGGGTATAGCCTTCCTTTTCAAGAGCAGTATAAATATTTTCAATATCCAGCATTGAAGGCATTGAAGTAGTAGGAATTTCTATATTTAAATTGTCGTAGACCTCCTTAGGAGTGATATTAACTCTGTCTATATACTCCTTAGCTTTATAAATTATTCTTAAAGGCATTATTCTTACGTTATATTTATTTATTAGTTCTTCATTTAAGTCACAGGAACTATCAGAAATTAAAGCAATTTTATTCAAAACCATTATATCCTCCATATAATTTGATATTATTATTATATGTCATTATTGATACCATTATCAATAGTGATAATCATAATTTTATTAGTATAATTAAAAATAATAACAAAAAAGTTAAAATTTGAAAGATTATTATAATTTACAAGTTGTAATAATAGTTGTAAACCATTAGATTTGGAATTATAATTTTTATATATACATAAAGTAAAATGGCTATTTTAAGAAAATTTATTAACTAAAAGTAGTTATTAAATGTTAACGGTGAGGGGATGAATTTAATGACAAGTATAATTTATATTTTAATTTCTATAACGCTTGTTGTGGTCATTTTAGTAATTTTACAATTTATAGAGCTAAGAAAGATAAGGTGTAGAATGGAATTCACCGATAATGTGAAAAATATTTTATTTGAAGTTGCAGAAAAAATCATTAAAACAACTTCAGAAAATGAAGTTTACAGCCTTATATTAGATACAGCCATAGAGCTAGTACCTGGTGCTACAAAAGGAAGTATATTATTAATTGAAGAAGATAGCTTATTTCATTTTAAAACTGTAAAGGGATATTCAGAGGAATTAAAGAAAATGACTCTGAAAAAAGAAGAAGCCTATCTTTATAGTATTAATAACTTTAGTGAAACTGCAATAATTAAAAATCCAAATAGATTTGATGAAGATGTAATGAATGAAGCAAATGTACAAAATCTTAAAAGCTTTGAGGCTTTAGATATAAGCTGTACTTTAACCTCTCCAATTTACATGGATGAAAAACTAATAGGTATGATAAATGTAGATAGTACTATAGCTCAGAAGACCTTTACCAATGAGGACTTAAATCTTATGAATTATATAAAAAACGAACTTCAATTAGCTCTTAAAAATTCCTTTATTCAAAGTAAACTTAAGTATATGGCAAACTTCGATGAGCTTACTGGACTTTATAATAGGAGACATTTCAAGCAGTATTTGACTAGTGAATGTTTAAAAATAATGAGATATAAAACAGAGGGCTGCTTATCACTTATTGATTTAGATAATTTTAAAGCTATCAATGATAACTATGGACATAATATGGGAGATAGAGCATTAAAGTTGTTTGCAAATGTATTAAGAGAAAATATAAGAAGAACTGACATATATGCAAGAATGTCAGGTGACGAGTTTGTTATTTTATTTATAAATTGTAATAGAGCAAATGCAATTGAAAGAATGGAATCAATTAGAAAAGAGGCAATGATGACTAAAATTGAAAATATGCCACTTAGCTTTAGCTATGGTATTTGCTACATTGAGGCTGATTCTAATTTTAATACTGATGATATATTTGGTAAAGCAGATAAGGAAATGTATATAGATAAGAATGAAAAACTCAATAGATTAAATGCAACTTCCTTGATTAACAGCTAAATTATAATTAGTTAAATAGTTTTCTTAAATAAATGGAGCTGTGCACTAAGAAAATTAGTACAACAGCTTTTTAGATAAAATACTAGAGGTTTTCCCAATGGGGAAGACCTCTAGTTTGCTATGAAAGTAATTAATTAATGTTTATTATTTAAGCTTGAAAAAAGTATTACACTACTTAGCGTAGAAGTTTACAATTTCTCCGTAATAAATGGTATGGTAGTCATCATCCTTGTAGCTGTTATTTTTTATTTCTTCGGAAAGTAAATTAGCATCCATCTTTTGCTTATAAACTATTTTACATTCATAATGGAGTTCACATTCTCCAATTACAGGTGTTGAAACTGACTTTCCTGGTTCTAAAGTTAAAGGGCATTGTTCATATTTATTCATATCTCTTCCTGATTTTGAACCATAAAATCCAAGAGCCTTTTTTAAGTCGACGTTTAACGGAATGCTTACAGTAAATTCATTAGAGTTTTCTATAAGCTCATAAGTATATCTAGATTTTCTAACTAACACAGTAAAAATAGGTCTGTTCCATTCAAAGCCAATATTTCCCCAGCTTATGGTCATGGTGTTAGTTTTATTTCCGCTTTTTACTGTAAGGAAAGCTCCTTGCTCATGTAAATAATTCATGGCTTCTTCAAGACCTTGAGTAAAATTAACTGACATTATATCCTCTCCCATCAATGATCTTTTGTGTATATTTTATCATATATTATCAATATTATAACATAAAGAATTAAGAAATTTTTCACGTGGAATTAGCAGAAATATGGGGAATTTAAAATGAAAATATTTTCAGAAAATATATTGACTACTTGTACAACTTGAGATATAATTTAATCATAAAGTGCAAACGGTTGCACAAAGTAAGAAAATAAATTATAAAAATATAAAAGGGGGAAACTTTAATGAAAAGAAGTTCAAAAGTTTTAGCATCAGCCTTAACACTTATGTTAGTTGCAACAGCTTTTGTCGGATGTTCAAGCAAGCCTGCTAGCACAGTTACAACAGGTACAAGCGCACAAAAAGTTACAATAAATTTCTGGGAGCAAGACGACGATAAGACTCAAAAGGTTCTAGATGACTTAATAAAAGACTTTCAGTCTAAAAATACTAATATAACTGTAAAAAGAACACACTATGAAACAGAAGAATTAAGAAAACAATTCGTTTCTTCAGCTCAAGGCGGTACTGGTGCTGATGTAGTATTAGGACCAAATGATAACATAGGAACATTTGCAACAGGAAGCTTAATTCAACCAGCAGATGCAGTAGTTAGCGCAGATTTCATAAAAACTCTTGATTCAAAATCACTTGATGCTGCTAAGTATCAAGGAAAACAATATATGATTCCAGACAGAAATGGTAATGAGCTATTGCTTATATATAATAAAAAGTTAGTTCCAACACCTCCAAAAACTTTTGAAGAACTTATAGATATTAGCAAGAAGCTCCAAGCTGACAAGAAAGTTCAAAATGGTTTAGTATTCAATGAAGTAGAACCTTTCTTTACAATTCCTTACTTAGCTGCCTTTGGTGGTAAAGTATTTGATGATGTAAATTCAGCTTCTCCAAAGCCAACATTAGATACACAAGCTGTTAAAGATTGGATGAGTTTTGCTAAAAAATTACATGACGATGGTATAATACCAAAAGAAGCTAATGATACAGTTCCAGATAGTTTATTTAAAGATGGAAAAGTTGCATTTATTGTTAATGGACCATGGAGCTTTGGCGACTATCAAAAAGCAGGCGTTGACTTCGGTATCGCTGCAATTCCATCAATTAATGGAAAAGATCCAGCTCCTATGTCAGCAGTAAAGGGATATTTGATATCTGCTTCAGTTAAAGACGGTGCAAAGAAAGATGCTGTTAAGAAATTTGTAGAATTTATGAATTCAAAAGATGCTCAATTAAAGATGGTTGCATCTCATAACCAGTTACCAACAAACTTAGAAGCTTTAAAAGATGATAAAATAACAAAAGATCCACTAATTCTTGGGCAAAAAGAACAATTAGATAAATCAATACCAATGCCAATAGTTCCACAAATGAGAGCTATATGGGATGCTATGAAGCCAGTACAACAAGAAGTTTTAACTGGTAAGACTACACCAGCAAATTCCTCAGCAAGTATGCAGCAAAAGGCTGAAAAAGGCATAAAGGACTTAGGATTATAATATTATAGAGTAAAAGTTCTTTAGTAGAATTTTAAAAAGAGGGAATTACGTTATTCCCTCTTTTTTAAAAACTTTGAAAGGAGATAATCAAATGCAAGCTTGCACTAGAAAGCCGAAAAGAAAAAGAGCCCGTAGTTCTAATTTGCAGCAAACTAGATGGACGCCAATGTGGTTTATTATACCTTCAGCAATCGTAATGGCTTTGGTAGTCTTATATCCACTTTTATATGAAATATCATTATCATTTAGAAATGTTACTTTAATGAATATAAAAAGCAAAGTTTACCCTTGGGTTGGGTTTGCTAACTATAAGGATATACTTACAGATGGTTTATTTTATAGCACTTTACTTAGGACAATTATATGGACCGCAGTAAATGTTACTTTTCATGTTACCTTCGGTGTATTTTTGGCATTATTATTAAATAGAAAATTACCAGGCAAGGCATTAATAAGAGTTTTATTAATATTACCTTGGGCTGTTCCACAATATATAGTTGCTTTAACTTGGAAGGGTATGTTCAATGTTGAATATGGTGCGGTAAATATAATAATTACGAAGTTTTTTGGAGCTTCAGCAGCGATTCCTTGGCTTACTGATCCAAAATGGTCATTTATTGCAGCTATAATAACTAATATTTGGCTTGGAGTTCCTTTCATGATGATGATAGCCCTTGGAGGACTTCAAAGTATTCCACAGGAATTATACGAGGCAGCTAATGTTGACGGAGCTACAAGCTGGCAAAAGATTAAATCTATTACATTACCTCTCTTAAAGCCAGTTATGACTCCTGCTATTGTACTTGGTATTGTTTGGACCTTCAACCAAGTAAATGTTATATATATTATTACAAGCGGTGCTGCTTCTGAAAGTTCACAAATTCTTGTAACTCAGGTTTATAAGAAAGCCTTTGAATATTTCAGATATGGATATTCAGCTGCATTTTCAGTAATAATTTTCCTTATTTTGATGTTGTTTAGTACAGTCTTTATAAAGGCTCAAAAATTAGAGGATTAGGAGGGATTGATTTGAAATTAAGTGAGAAATTTGAAAGAGGAGACTCTTTACTAAAAATAATAGTTATATATGCTGTATTAATTGTAGCCTGTGTAATTTCGGTCTATCCTATATTAAATATTTTTACAGTTTCTTTAAGACCTACTGACAGTTTATTTTCAACTTCATTAGCTATAATACCTAAAAATGCAACATTTCAAAATTATATTGCAGCTTTTCAGCAATATGAACTGCCAAGATGGCTTTTGAACAGCTTACTTGTATCGTCTATGGTAGCTGTATTCAGTGTGATTTTATCAGTTACAGCAGGTTATGCTTTTTCAAGATTTGATTTCTTTGGTAAGAAATCAGGCCTTACAATGCTTCTTATTACACAAATGTTTCCTGCTACCATGATGCTATTACCATTATATATAATGCTTATAAAACTTGGTCTCAACAACAACTATATTGGACTTATTATAGTTTATGTTTCAACCTCAATACCATTTAATATTTGGCTTTTAAAAGGATACTTTGATACTATACCAAAGTCTCTTGAAGAAAGTGCATATGTAGATGGAGCAAGTATTTTTAGAAGTTTCTATCAAATAATTATTCCTCTTGCTTCACCTGCTATAGCTTTAGCTGCCTTATTCGGATTTATGGGTGCGTGGTCTGAATATATAGTTGCAAGAGTCTTAATTACTGATGCTGATAAACTTACATTACCAATTGGACTTGTAAATATGCAGGGGCAATTTAATACAGCTTGGGGTATTTATTCAGCAGCTGCGCTAGTTACTGCAGTACCAGTAATGATTCTATTTGTTAGTTTATCTAAGTACTTAGTTGGCGGTTTAACTCTTGGAAGCGTAAAAGGCTAATTATGAATATAAAGTGATTTTAAAAGAAAAAACTTACTAGAATAAAATTTTAGTAAGTTTTTTCTATTGAAAGCTTTTTATCTATTGTTAAATTATAGTAAAGTCCTAAAAATACAAGCAGTCCTCCAATAATTTTACCTACTGAGATTAATCCCTGAGAAAAATAGTCAATTATTATTCCAGTAAAAAGCTGTCCTACAAATAAAATTAGTGTAAGATAGAAAGCAGATATTTTTGGTGTAACTAAATTTGAAATAGACACAACTATTACACCAAGAAATCCTCCAAGAAAAGCCCAGATAGGTACAGATTTTAAGAGATTAGTAGAGAGTTTTAAATAATCATTGCTTATAAGTAAAAATATTAAGGAGAAAAATAATCCTACAATATAATTAAAAAAGGTACCTTCTAATAATCCTATTCTATTTGCTAAACTTGAATTTATATTTCTTCCTAAAACAATTGTAGTACCTGCAGCAATTGAGGCTAAAATAATCAATAACATAGCTAACCCTCCTAACTTTTAAGCTATTAATAAAAAGTCATAATTATTATACCTAAGGTTATTATGGTTAAACCTATTAGCTTTTGTTTTTTAAACTTATAAACTTCAGCTCCTAATAAACCATAGTGATCAATAACTATTGAAGTTATTGATTGACCTAATAGTCCTAAAGCTAGAGTTAAAGAAGCTCCAATATAATTAAAGCTTAAATTATTAAGTAAAACAGTAAAAACTCCAATAGCTCCTGCACTATAAAGGTAAATAGGAATATTATTATAAAGCTTAAGTTTTCTTTTTTTAATAAGCAAAATACAGCTTATGCATATTAGCCCTGTTAGATGGATGATTACTATTGACGAGTAGTTACCGGTATTTTTTGATAGTGTTCCATTAAAGACAAGCATAACAGTAATTAAAATACCAATTAATCCTGAAAGCAATTTATACATAGAATCCCCCCATTTAGCTATCTATGTTAAAATTAGCATAGATTTAAAGGATATTACTATGACATATGTCATAGTAATAATGATATACTCTAGTTAATTAATATTCTTAATGGCCTAGGAGAAAGAGCTAAATGAGAAAAATAGTTAGTAATAAGCAATTGAATCATTACATTTTGAAATATAATATAGATGATATTTTTAGCACTGATATGAAACCATATATGGAACTATTCTTTTATAATAAAAATGAATATATATGTAAAGCAGATGAGAAACTAAATTATTTATTTTTCTTTGTTAAAGGGAAAGCTAAGGTATATGCGACTTTAAGTAATGGGAAGTCGCTACTGCTTGTGCGCCCGACATGGGCGTAATCTTGTCGGTGAAAGTCCGATACGGGGGTTGATAGTGCCAACCGTTAGCTT
>Ga0255336_101174_pt1 | contig 22189 bp, 23 predicted proteins | sample MeOH1_35cm_T3_17_FD_189102 | JGI IMG/M metagenome (GOLD analysis project Ga0255336, IMG submission 189102) | Sandy soil microbial communities from University of British Columbia, Vancouver, Canada - MeOH1_35cm_T3_179 | ecosystem: Engineered > Artificial ecosystem > Sand microcosm > Unclassified ...
GCGTCCATAATCAGGGAAATCCACGGGAAATGGGTTATTTTTAACGAAAATTTTGGATTTTCCGCAAAAATACACCCTTCGCAAACCTAAACATAACGCGCTTACGTCAAGTCCGACGGGCTGCTAGTCGAGGCTTGCAGATTTTCCGGGTTTTTTCCGAAAAAGTCCGATTTGGCGAGCGAGCGCCGCGCTGGGCGTTACTGGCGTGACTACGTCGACAGGAAAAGAAAAAGGCCCGCGCGAGGCGGGCCGAATCCATGTGGAGACATGGAGGAGACGAACTCAGTATAAACCCCAGCCCAAATTCTTGCAGGGGGGCAACGATGGTCTGCACCGCGTGGGGAAGTCGGAGGAAGCGGCGAGACAGCCGAAAAAAACGGGAGCCTCGGCTCCCTTTTTCATTTTCCATTTCCCTTCAGTGTCTCGCGGGGTGAAGTTTGGCGCAAGACGGCAATGCTGGTCGTTCAACGGCAGTTTCAGTGTCTGAGCGCCGTCGCTGCTTCGGTTGGCTGGTACTCGCGGCCCGTAGACCTGTCCGTCAGAAACCAGTCGCCGTTCGACAGGCGGAGCACGTAGCAGCTGGGGTAGCGCTGCTCCATTTCCAACTGTTCCTCTCGCTCACGACGCATGCGAAGCTTTTCCCGACGTGTTCCGCGCAGCCCGAGCGCCAGGAGGGTCGCGACGAAACCGGCGATAACAGCCGCCGGCACCCAGGCTGACCAGTGGAGGGCAGACGCCAGAGCGCTCAACGCGCGGCACGCGGCGATAAGAAACAGGAGGCAACCGACGATCGGCACGATGAAGAATTCAACTGACACGGACGCCTCACGCTGGCTGGGCGTGGCCGACGGTGTCGGTCACAGGAACCAAATACAGAGCGCCTTTGCGGGCGCAATCCATCTCAGGTCGGATACGACGGTGAACGGCGCGTGCGTTGAGTGTCAGTTGCATGTTCAGTTCTTTTGTCGGTCGAATGAGGGTGAGACGGTCACCGCGAGGCATGCGGCGACGGAATTAGCAGGGCGATGTGGTGCTCGAAGAAATCGGCAGCGAGCGTAAAACGGCTTTGGTGCGGCGTGCCGTCGGGCATCGACTGCCGGTTGATGAAACGGCCGTCGCTGAGCATGCAGAAGCAAAGCCCGTCGAAGGCTGCTTCCTGCGCTGCGGCATTCCAATCGACCGTGAGATAGTCCATCGCGTCAGGCAGTCGCTGGACCCGTGCGGCGAGACCGTGGCCAGACGACCGCGAGAGTCACGGCAGCCCAGCTTGCGATCGCGACGCAGAGAAAGCCGACAACGAGCGCACAACGCAGTCGCGCCGTGGATCTGACGAACTCGGCGCCGGCGATCGTCAAATCGCCGCGCGCCACCGCAAGCCGGTTGGTAAGGTCGCCGGCGCTCGACAGCCTGTGACGCGACAGGATTGTCGATGCCTGAGCAGGCGGAAGGCTGCGAATGTCGCCATCGAGTTCGGTGAGACGCCGGACCTCGTCTTCGCTGCTGCGAAGCGTGGCGTGGGCCATGCCGTTTTCGACGAACGAACTAGCCATGCTGGTGACCGCAAAAGGCATCACAATCGAAACGGCTACTGCGGCCCACTTGATCAACGCTTTCCATTTCATGTTTTTCTGCCTTCAAGGCTATCGCTTCGAATCTTGTCGTTCTTGGCAACGGTGTTGACAGTCAGGCGGTTGAGTTATACGACCGTCGCCCTGATCGTCAGCGAAAGTCCGTTATGCGCGATGGTCATTTCCTGTCCACGATACGTATAGAAATCAGTGGTCGTGCTGAAGTCGTCGCCGCGACGCAATGTAGATACGTTGATCTGGCAGGAGGTCAGGATGGAGCCGTCGGCCGCCACTCGGGGCGAAAGAACGAGCATAAGACCTGAATGCAACTCGCCGGTCGAGCAGCCCTTATCCGACTCGCAGGACGTGAGGTACGGGGCGATGTCTTCGCTCATTGCGGTACCTTGCCCGCCGTTGTTCGTTAGGATCGTCAGGGACTTCAGGAGCTTTCCGTCCTGCGAAAGGGCAACCTCATAGAGGACCTGGGACGCGACCGACGCCGTCGAAGCCGGAGCACCATCCAGGTCAGAAAGACGAAGTTCCCAGCCGTTTCCGACCGCGAGCGATGAGGCGCGCGTTCCCTGGATTGCATGGCTCTGCGGGCTGGCGGATTGCGCGTTGCCTTCGGCGATAGCGCTCGTGGCAAACACGGCTAAGGCGATAGCGAGGAGCTTCTTCATTCGATTTGTCCGTTATGAGCGGGTAGTGGAGTCTCGCCGGGCTGCTGGCGCGCTGGCGATTGCAAGCGTTTTCCGGTTCAGGCTTTCGCGCGCGTGAATTCGGTGACGTTCGATTCCGCGCGCTCGGGTGCGGCTGGCGCGGAGGCGGTGGCCGCAAGCTCGGGGCTCTCGCTGCTTGCTGGTTCGACCGTCAGCATCCGCGCCACGCGCTTGAGCGTGCCGTTGAGCGCTGCTCGGGGTCCGAGACGGATCGTGCCGCAGTACATGATGTCGCCCGAGACGTGTCCGTTGATTTCGAGCGTGCCGCGAGCATGGACGTTGCCGTCGACGCGTCCGTCGATGCGCACGTGGTCGCCCTGGACATTGCCTTTGATCAGGCCACGGTCGCCGACGTGCAGCAGGCCTTGCGTGGAAATGAGACCTCCGTCGAGCAGGCCGAAATAGCTGATGCCGTGATCGACGATCAGGTCGCCGCTGATCGTGCAGCCGGCGGATACGAGGGTGATCGAAAGTTCGTTTTTCATGTCAGGGCTTCCTAGAACATCTTCACTTCGGCAGACCCGGCGCGGCTTTCGGCCGACGGCCTGGCGTCTGAATTGGACTCAGCGTTCTGATCCGCGCGAGGGCGCGAGATATGGCGGTGCGCAGCGCGGGCCGGTTTGGCTGCTTCGGCGGGCTGTACCGGCTGCGCCGGTTGTGCCGCTTGCGCCACCGGAGCGGGGGCTTGTGCCGCAGCCGCCGGCGGTTGCGTGACTTGTGCGGCCTGTGCGGACTGCGCTTTGGTCTGAGCCGCTGGTGCAGGTTTGGCAACGACAACGGCCTGAACAGGCGCCGGCTCCGCCCGCGGCGTCGGCTGCGTTGCTGCGGCAGCCGCTTCACGGCTCGCGCCCGCGCGATGGATCGGTGAGACGGCCGCGAGCTGTGCTTCGCTCGACAGCGCGGGCGCGGAAGGCGACGTTACAGGCTGACCGGCGCGCGCCGGGGACTTCAGGGAGTTCCTGAACTGGTCGGCGGTGAGGCCGAGCGAACCGGCGGACGCAAAGTCGCTGGCGCTCAGGGTGGGTGCGGCGCTGACCGGATGAGCGGGCGTGGCGTCGACTTCCTGAAACGCCGGCTTCTCTGTGGTTTGGGGCGACGCGTCCGACTTCTGTTCGGGCGCTGTTGAGACCGTCGACGCCGAGTGGTGACCCGCCTGAAAATTCCTGTAAAGCGACGCTGCGCCCATTCCGGTCATGGCGACCATAGCTGCAATGGCTAGTCCGATCGCAGCTTGTCTGGCACGTGGCGCCACGCCTGCCATGCGAGCATGCATCGCCCGCGACGGGTCGGATTCAGAATGATCGCCCGGCGCCGGCAATGCAGCGATCTGGCGGGGAAGGTCGATGACCATCGAATCCGGGGCGAACTGCGCGTGCAGTCGCTGGATCTCGCGAATGTCCATGAAGATGCCTTTTCTCGTTGTCTGGCTTACAACCTGCCCGATACCGCCCGATGTCAAGGATGACCTCTCCCGGCGGCGGCGAAGCCAGCGGGGTTTAGTGTGTGTCGTCGTGGTCCGGGAGCAGGACGCCTTCCGGGGTGTAGCGGTCGTTGTCCGGCATGCACAGGATGGGAATCTGCTTGATGCGAGCGGCAGCAGCGTCCAGCGCAGACTTGCGATCGTGTGCCATCACCGAGCGCCCGACGAGGGCTTCCATGGTCTTGCTAAAGAGCTGGTCGTAAATCGTGAGCAGTCGCACGAGGCGCCCCGACATCGGGTGTTTGATTTCGAGCGTCACGCGCTCCGGCTCAAGGCCGGTGCTGCGACCGTGCAGCTTGTTGGCCCAGGCGAGTGCCTTGCGGAAAAACGCTTCTGCCGTGTGAAATTCCGCCTCCAGCGCGAGAAGCTTGCCGCCGCGCGCAACGGTCATCTTTGCCGCGCAGAAGTTGTAATCCGATCTCACGAAGGTGCGCGCGAAGTCCGAGTAGTACAACAACTCGGTTTTGGCCAGCGTCTCGGGATGAATTCGCGCAAGGCGGTCATCGCTCGTCAGACGCTTGATGGGTCGCAGACCGCCCGCGCCCGTTTGGGCAGCAGCGGAAGGGGCAATCAGTCGTTCTGGGTCAGCCGCCTCGGGCTTTTCCGTTTCGAAGCCAGACATAACGTGTTCTCGGTGTATGTGTTCTCTCTCACATAAATTCTCACTGAACACTTAACCGTCAAGCAGGCAAAAGCTATATCAATTTCGTGAGCTTTAAGATGCTCCCTCGGGCAATTTGCCCGGATACTTCAATCCATTCCCCGCGTCTCTGACGCATCGACCTCGACTCCAAGCCCGGAGTCCATCTTCTTTCTCCAAGTCGTGCTCCTGAGCATGCTCCGACCGGATAGCTACCGGTGTGGAAATTTTCTTGTGCTGAGTCTGCCCGCTACAGACTTCCCAATTTCAGCTGTGATACTCGTACCTGGCCCGCATTCTTTGCGCCGGTACATCGTTCGAACCCAGGTTTTCGGGTGTTCTCTCTCCAGAGCCTGATCTGGGTAGAACGATCGAAGTTGGCTGATCCGTGATTCCTGCGGCGGAATGTATTTTCCGAAAAGGGCTGTTGCGCGGCGTGACCATGCTGCGCGAGGACGACTTTACGTCCTCTGACAGAGCGCACCGGTTTCCGGTGCCGCTCCCTGCTCGCCACGTCCCCAGAAGGGACGTGGCGCGTAGGTCACATCTATCCTGATTTCACGAAGCTCGCTCCCTTACCGGAGTGGGCTTTTTTTTCGTCCATCGATTCCTGGTGGGCTTTTCTCAATTGGAGGTGCTTATGTTGTTGCACGACCGCCTCAACGAACGCATTGCCGAGGCCATCAAGCTTCAGCTCGACAACGAGCGTGGCGCTTTGGACACCACGTCCGACGCATGGCGCAGCCGCTGTGAGGTCGCGAAGGTCGCGATGTTCAGCGATGCAGAGCGCTCTGTCTTTATCCACCATGTCAGCGAACGTCGCGGCAATGTCGCTGCCCGGGAGATGGAATCCCAGGCCAGCACGTTGCGTACGAACGCCATCTTTTTTCTCGCAAGGAAACCTTCATGAACGCAGTCGTCCAGATGTTCGACAACGCGCCTCGCAGTCTGGTCGAAGAGCGCGCAATCCGCCCGCCGGTCATCGGTAAGATCAGGCCTGGCATCAAGGTGCTTACGCGCGCTGCGCAGGGCAACCCGCAGGCCGTTGAGCTGTACAACGCGATGGTGGCCGCCGGCGACTCATATGAGACGATCGGAAAGGTCATTGAGACAAAACTCAAGCTGCGCAATGCGCTCATCCCGAGAAACGTCGCGCATTTCACTTGCAGACGATCCGACTTCTCAAACCCCGACACGGCCGACGAAATTCTTCGCCTCTATGGTGAGGATCGTGGCGATGGCGTCAAGCTGCATCGATTCCCAGTGATGTTTGCCTTTGACGACTGGCTGCGCAACGTGCCCAACCAGATGGCCGCGTACACAACGACCGGCCGCCAGTACTTCTCGGAATATGGTCGCGACGGCAAGCGCTACTGCAAGACCTATGCACCGGTCGAGCGCGACGAGCGTGCAAAACGGGTGCGGCGGTCTTTCGGTGGACGTCTTGTCATCCAGCGGCAGGACGACGACATTCCCGACGGCCTCTGCGATCCGCATGTGTGCCCGCAGTATCAGGACCGCAAATGCAATCTGAGCGCGAACTTCGTGTTCGCGATTCCCGATGTCAAGGGGCTTGGGCTGATCGAACTTCCGACAAATTCGATTTACGTCCTGCAGAAAGCGTATTCCGCCATGCAGACCGTCTCGCTCGCGCGAGGCAGGTTGACCGGCACGCGATTCTGGCTGTCAAAGAAGGAATTCGACATCACACGCATTGACGAGAACGGCCAGGCCGTACGTCAGAAGCAGATGTTGACCGTGCTCGATGCCGATATCGATCTCGGCGCGTTGCTGGATGCAGGCGACGAGCCGCAACCGGCGCTTGATGCTGCGAACCGGGCGGTTGCACTGATCGAAGCAGCAGGTAACGTCGAAGTGCTGCCGCAGACGTTTGGGGAAGCCGACGTTGGTGAACCGGAAACGGGCGGGCCGATGCATGGTGAAACTGACAGCGCCGGTGGTGCGGACGGTGAGGGTGGCGGGACGGCCGGGCAACCGGAGCCGGATGAAACCCTTGAAGACAAGCGTCACCGCATGTCGGATCTGCTGAACCGGCTCGGTATGAGTCAGCCGGATCGTCAGCAGGATTTCCGCAGATACGCGCACGTCACATTCGGGCGCGGCTGGGCGGAAAGACCGGCAGACGTCGATCAGATGAACGCACGCCTTACAGCAGCGCTCGATGATCCCGTTGCGTTCGACGATGACATCAAACAGGCAAATAGCTACGTCTAACCCTGACCGGCCCCTTTGGGGGCCGGTCATCCTTCTTCTTTCCTCGCGTACGAGAGCCCTTCAGCAAGCGGACTTGCTAAAGCGTTTTCGACCGCGCACATCTGCGCATCGAATTCTTCCGCCGCAACCGGCGGATCACTATCCTTTCTTGATGGAGCATCGATTTTATGTCGAAGAATCTGGGTGCCCTCACGGGTTTGCAGCAGATGCGGTGCGGCGGGTGTGGTGGTGATCTCTTCAAGGTCTTCACTGCCGATCGAACGCAGCGGATCGTTGTCCAGTGCCAGCAGTGCATGAGCACGTCGTTTATCGAACCGGAACCTGCGAAGCTGCAGATCGGTTGGGGCGAAGGCGATGGGTGCATGACCGTCTTCTAGGAGCTTTTACGATGCGCAGAATCGCGAACTTCACGCTGTTCTTCGGCGCTGACGACGCGTTTAGCAACTGGCACCCGTGCCGGTTCGCTTATCACGGTGTTGAGTTTTCGTCGGTAGAGCAGTTCATGATGTTTTCAAAGGCGAAGCTGTTTGGCGACGAGAAAGCATCTGCAGAAATTCTCAACGCGCGCTACCCGAAAGATCAGAAGGCGATCGGACGGACCGTCAAGGGTTTTGACCTTGCGACGTGGGAAGCGAAGCGGGAGGCGATCGTCTATGTCGGATGTCGGGAGAAGTTTGCCCAGAACCCGGGATTGCGATCGCTGCTTCTCGCGAGCGCGCCGACGGAGCTTGTTGAGGCGAGTCCATACGATCGCATCTGGGGCGTGGGTCTGGGAGAGCGCGATCCACTCATTCTTGACAAGGCGAACTGGCAGGGCACCAACCTGCTCGGCGTCACGCTTATGAAGGTCCGGGACACGTTGTCCCGCTGACTGCTTTTGGCCGCGCCGCATGGCGCGCTATCCATTGAGGCTGCCCTTGGGCGGCCTTTTTCTTTTGAGGAGGCGACGTGAAAATCGCTCACATGTCTGACCTGCATTACTCGCCAGAAAACCTCGATGAGGCGGACCGGTGTTTCTCTTTCGCGGTTCAGGACGCGATGAATCGCTGCATGGATGTCGCTGTTATTTCCGGCGACTCGACTGATCATCGGCTTGATGCGCATGCGCCCGCCCTGAACCGGCTGGCGTGGAACATCAACCACCTGAGTCTGTCCATGCCGGTGTTAATGCTTCAGGGCACGTTCTCGCACGAACCACCGGGAACGCTTCGCAACTTCGCTTTGATGGGCACGAACCACCCGGTATTCATCGCCGAGCGCGTGCAGCAGGTCAGCCTTCTCGAAGGGAAGTTCTTCGAGTCGGCAGGGCCCGTGTTCAACGAAGAGGAGCTGCGCAGCGTCCTGACTCTTGGCGCCGACGTCGTGTTCACCTGCCTGCCCTCGATCAACAAGGGGCAACTGGCGGCCGCGGTCGGTGCGAAGAATGCTGCGACGGGGCTTGAGGCTGTGCTGGGTGACTACCTGGCAGCGGCTGGGCGGATCAATGCACAGCTTCGGGCGGCTGGCATTCGCACGGTCGGTGTGTCGCACGGCACGGTCAACGGTTGCACGACTGAGCATGGCGTCACGATGGCGGGCTTCGATCACGAGTTTTCACTCGGTGCACTGTTCGAGGCCGAATGCGATGCCTTCATGCTGGGCCACATTCACAAGTCGCAGCAGTGGGACCGCGGCGGCCGTGTCGTGGCCTATGCCGGGTCGCCGGGCCGGTTTCACTACGGCGAGGAAGGTGACAAGGGCTATCTCGCGTGGGACGTTGAGACAGGGAGCGCGAGAGCGGTGCTTGTTCCAACGCCGGCGCGCCAGACGATCTGTATCGATTTCGACGGGCCTCCCGACATGGAGCGCCTTGCGGCCATGGCAGCAGATTCGAGCGACAAGTTCGTTCGCGTTCGTTGGCAGGTCGACGAGGAGCATCGGCAGTCGGTGGACCGCGAAGCGATCGAAGCGCTGTTCACAGGTGCTGCGGGTCTGAAGGTCGAAGCGCGAATCCTGCCTGTGACGCGTTCGCGTTCGCAAGGCATCAGTCTTGAAGGAACCGTCGATCGAAAGATTGAGCTGTGGGCTGAGCATGCAAACGTGGAGGCGGCTCCAATCGTTGCGCGATTCCAGATGCTGGAGTCCGGCTACGCGGAGGCGATCGCTGCTGCCGTTCTCGCGGGGCTGACTGCTGACGAAAGTGAGAGCGCGATGTTGCTGCCACCGAAGCAGGCGACGGCACCTGCGGCCAGTGCGGTCGTGGATGTCGAAGTGCTCACGCAGGCTGAAGAGCCAACGCTGCCTGATGCGACGGTGGAAGTTGCGCCCGCATCACAGGTGTCGTGGCTCGAGGATGATCTTTTCGCAGCGTAGTTTGCTGCTCATATGCGGGGGAGGCCGGTAAGGCTCTCCCGCAGTGGAACAGAGCCCTGTTCCGATAGCTTCGCAGCTATCGAAACGAGGTTTCACCGCGTCTCAGACGCATCGATGTAGTCGTTGCTTCACCCTTTCTCAGCAGTTCAATTCTTTCACCCTGGCGGGGAGCGATCCCTACCGGGGCGCACTCCGCCTGTCACTACGGAGTGCAATCATGTTTGCTCTTTACCCTGCTGGTTCGGAGTGGGTTCGCGTGTTCGCGATGGATGATCAGGACGTGCGCGATATCCAGAAGTCGCTCGTTGAGTACGCTGGTTTCACGGCGGCAATCCTTCATCAACCCTTCGGCAAGGACCGGGGGGCTGTTCTGGCGCAAGCCGGTCAGATGCTTGTCCTCGGCGCAACCACGCCGGGAGCGAGCCAGATTGTCGTGACCCCTGCGGTCGAGATGCAGCACCTGTTGTGGTCGCATCACACGGGCATGGCAACGCAGTGGTCCCCGATGGAGATCCGTACGCTCACCGGCTATGCCGGGTGGGACGAGTTGCTGACGAGTGCGCGGCGGGAGTTCAGCCGGGCATGCGAAAAAGTCGAGGCTGCCGTCGCCGGGAAACTCAAGGCGCCGGCCGTTGTGGTCGCTAGAGTCGACCCGATGACCGAGCCGTTCCCGGATGATGACGATATCGCGTTTTATTCCCGATTGGCTTCCATGGCAGAAGGGATGGAGGTGTCGCCATGCGCCCGCTGAAGCTGACTCTCGAAGGCTTTTACGGCGTGCGCGACGGTATGAAGCGCGACAGCATCACACTTGATCTGGAGTCGCTGCCGGATGGCCTGATTGCGCTAGTCGGTCCCAACGGGGCTGGCAAAACGACGATCATGGATAACCTGCACCCCTATCCGATCATGCCGTCTCACGCTTCGTCGCTGTCGGTCGATGCCTTTTCTTACTGGGACCACATCTGCGGGACCAGTGCGCTGAAGGAACTGGAATGGGAACACGACGGTATCCGCTACCGCTCGACGTTCACATTCAGAAAGCCCGGCAAGACAGGCAAGGCGGAGTACTACCTTGCGTGGCGTGGGTCTGATGACGCGTGGCGGCCCGTCACGTTGCCCGACGGCACGGTGTCGGACGGCAAGGCGGCGACCTATATCCGCTGCGTCGAAGCCATCAACGGCTCACTTCAAACCTTCTTTACCAGCGTCTTTTCCGCGCAGAACCGGCGGCCGCTCGCCTCCTACGGAGCGGGAGAAATAAAGACGCTGCTCGCGGAAATGCTCGGCATTGAACACCTCAAGGCGCTGTCGGCAAAAGCTGGCGACGTCGCGAAGATTCTTGGCCGTGCGCTGGACGAGATCCAGTCGGACCTGACGACGCTTGTGGGCAAACGGCAAAGGAAAGCGCAGGTTGAGCGATCGGTGCTGGTGCAGGGCGATGTCCTGCGTGAGACCCGGGCGCAACGCGATCTGAAGCTTGAGGAAGCCGCAAAGCTGACTCAGGAGCGCGCAACGTTGGCGGCAAAGGCAGGCGAATCGTCAACGGCTGAAGCGAGGCTTCGTGAGCTGTCGGTGCGCGCTGGCGAACTGGTGAAGGGCGTACAGGCGCTGGATGGTGACGAGCGAGCGGCATCCGTTCGGAGCCAGCAGCGTGTGAGTGCGCTGAAGCAGACCGTGACCAGTCACCAGACGACGCTCGCCCGCAAGGAAGCCATTCTGGGTGCGGCGGCCAAACGTGACGAAGCCCAACTGCTGATTGCCCGTGAGGAGGTGAAGCTGGAGCCTCTGCAACGCGTTATCGCGGAGCTTGAGGCAAAGCAGGTCAGTCATGCCACGCTTCAGAGCTCGCTTTCGGGTCTCATGACGCAGGGTCAGACTAAAGCCGCCCACTTCGAGACATTGACGAAGCAGGCTGCGGTAGTCGACCAGGTGCCGTGTGTGGGGCATGCGATGCATGCCACGTGTCCGCTGCTCAGTCAGGCGTTGCAGGCGAAGTCGCAGGCAGAGGAGCAACGGGTGTCGGTCGCCGAACTTCGCGCGCAGTATCGCGAGAAGAAAGCACAGGCCGATGCGCTTGCGCCAGTCGTTGCGGAGCTTGCTGCGAAGCGCGGTGAGCGTGATGCGCTCACCGCGGTTCTGACCGAAGCCCGGCGCAACCTGCAGGCGGCCACTGAGCTTGCCGCCAGCAAGCCGCTTCTCGATGCCGCTGCAACTGGCCTTGAGACCGCTAACGCGGAATTAAGGCAGGTTGCGGACGAGGTCGCTGCGCGCTCAGCCCGATACGAGTCCGAAAAGGCACGTATGACGGCTGAGATGACCAGAATCCATGCGGAATCGAAGCAGCTTGCAGCCGTCGATGTGACGGCCGCGATTGCGGAGACTGACCGGAAGCTGGCCACCATTCGAGAGGCTGTCGCAGAACTTGAAGGCCGGATTGAAGGTGCGATTCGTGCTCAGACAGTGCTGCAGGCCGAAGCAAACGGGCTTGCTGTTGAACTCGACGGGTTTTCGGCGACGCAACTGCGTGCCGACCGGCTCTCAGACGAGATTTCCCAATGGAAGCTGCTCGCGAAAGGTCTTGGCAACGACGGCGTTATTGCGTTGACGATCGACGACGCGGGACCTGCACTGACCGACACCGTCAACCGGCTGTTGCTGGCCTGTTACGGCATGCGGTTCACGGTGGAGATCCGCACGCAGCGCGCGCTTGCAAACGGCGATCTGCGTGAGGGCTTCGAAATCCTGGTGCATGACGCGGACGCCGACAGCACGAAGTCGGTGTCGGTGATGTCCGGTGGTCAGAAGGTCTGGATCAACGAATGCCTCACACGAGGTATTGCGTTGTACCAGGCCCAGAACGCCGGGCAGCCGTATCAAACGCTCTTTAGCGACGAGTCCGATGGTCCGCTCGACCCGCAGCGCAAGCTGCAGTTCATGCGGATGAAGCGGGAGGTACTGAAGCAGGGAGGGTATGAGCGAGAGTTTTTCATCTCGCAAACGCCTGATCTGGTGAGTGAGGCCGATACCGTGATCGACGTTCAGGCGCTGGCCGCGTGACGTGTCATTTCTCTTTAACCCTGTGGGGAACGCCCCACAGGGCGTTTCCTCGCTTATTTCCAACGAGGAACGATGTCCACTTTTCGAAACCTCCAGAAACGCACTGAAGCGGTAACGCTGTCAGTTCGTCACTGTTCCCCGCGTTCGGGCACCACTCACAGCTATGTCCTGAACGGCTCGCTCCTGCGTGACGTCCTGGTCGACGGCAAGTGGGTGACGATCCACGCGAACGATCCCGCTAATTCACGCACCGCTTAGGCGGCGCACACCCTTTATTCGAGATATCCAGATGGAAACTTTCCTCATGCTGCTGGTTGCGGCAGGCACGTCATCGCTGTGTGCCTGCACTGCTGCGCCGCAAACCCACGTCGCAACTGCGCGGTCCGTGATTGTGGTCCACGCGCCGAAAGGCGAACCGGGTGACTTCCGGGTGTGCCCGGACGGCAGGGTAATCACATACCCGCTGAGTCATCCAAAAGCCTGTTCCTGAACCAAAAACCTTTTCAACGCCTCGGCACCCTTTCGGGAGTCGGGGCTTTTCCGGTAAACGTACGGAGATGTTTATGAGAAAACAGATCGTCATTGCGACGGTGGCCGGCGCGCTTGTCGCGGGCGCCTCCATCCTGTGGGCACAGCCTGCACTCAGTGCAAGCAACGATGTTCAGGTGGCGTTTTCGCCTGACGGTGGCGCTGAGCAGCTTGTCCTGCAAACCATTCGCAGCGCCCGGCAGTCGATCCGGGTGATGGCCTATTCGTTCACTGCACCGCCAGTCGTGCGAGCGCTGCTGGACGCAAAACGGCGTGGCGTGGACGTGGCAGTCACTGTCGATTATCACAGCAACGTCGACGAAGACCGCAGTGGAAAGGCTGCGGCCGCGATGGGAGCGCTCGTGTATGCGGGCGTGCCGGTTGTCGTCGTTCGCGCGTATCCCCTCCAGCACAGCAAGTTCGCAGTAGTAGACAACGCAACGGTCGAGACCGGTTCGTATAACTACAGTTTTACAGTTATATTGGGTGAATGAATTCTGTGTCACGTTGTACTAAGCTTGGTGTCGAGTAGCCGGCTTTCTATGAAAGCCGAGTAGCCCCTGAAGAGGAAGGAAAATGACGAAGGTCGGAGTGGGCGAATTGGCTGAATGGCGGGGTATGTCGGCAGAGGCGGCACTGATTGCGCTCGCGGATTATGCCAAGCGTGATGCAACCTTCGTCCCTCTGAAAGATAAGACCACCTCCCGATGGTACGCCGGCGCGGGTGGGCGAGATCTTGAACTACTGATCACCGGGCCGAAGTTCTTTGACACGAGGGCGAGCGTAGGTGGCGGTGGCGCGATTGACCTAGCGATGCATCTGCTCCGGATTGACTTTCGGAGTGCCGTTGAATATCTGCGCAGGTTGAAGGGGCAAGGGCGCCTGTAACGTTGTTTGCGAGATGCCCTGCTGCACGGTTGTCCATGGTTTAACGCTGGATCCGTCACTACTTATGTAGCTCGAGGCGACCGATGATTATCGTTACCGACCTGTCCAGAACACCTGAGTTGACCGACATGGCTGCGCGGTTGGGGATCGTCAATGGGCAACCGTTTTTGGTTGGGGAGGATGGTTCGTTTGACCGCGTGCTTAATACTTTTCTTCGTTCGCTGGTCGATCCCGCGTCGCCGCGTCCCAATACGTGGCGTACCTATGCCTATCACCTGGCACGTTTTCTGAGATGGCTCGCGCAACAAGAGATTGCCTGGCGTCAAGTGAATCGCGACGTTCTGCGTGCGTATTACACCGCGCGGCGCTTTGTACAGGCGAGGCCGATCTCTGCGCGTACCTGGAACAATGTGGCTGCGGCTCTGACCCGTTTCTATGCGTGGGCGGTTGTCGCTGGCGAAGTCCCAGTGACTCCCGTGTCATACCGCGAGATACGGGCTGGGCGTATCGCTGCCGTGCCCGGCATCCGGCCGCTTCGATCCTCTCTTACCGAGCACGTGTCGTCGATTCCGGTACGCTACGTTCCACTAAGGATCTACTTGTCAAAAGTGCGGCCCGCCTTCGGTGGCACTCGCACTGCTGAGCGCGATCGTGCGTTTGCGGATCTCTTATTGGCGACTGGCATGCGCGTGGCTGAGGCGAACAGCTTACTGCTTGCGGATCTGCCAGATCCCGACGCACCCGAATGTTGGGGCAAGAAAACCATACCGCTCACGCTCAAGCGGGGGACGAAAGGCGGCAAGGTAAGAGTCATTCGCATACCCACCCATGTTTTGCGCACGGTCTACCGGTATGTTGCCGAAGATAGGGAGAATGCGCTGGCCGATCTTTCCATGAGCCAACGCCCTGCCGAACTGTGGGTAACCGAGACGGGGGCGCCAATGAAAACCGCCAGGTGGCACGACGTCTTCAGGAAAGCCTCGGAAAAGTCGGGGAATCAGTGTACGCCCCACATGCTGCGTCACGCCTTTGCTATCCACCAGCTCACGGCCATGATTCAGAGACTGATTTCTGATCCGACCTATCGCACCGATCCGAATCAGCCGTATCGCACGCTATTGAAAGATCCACTGCGGCAACTACAGCGCTTGCTTGGACACGCCAGCCTTGCCTCCACATTCATTTACCTTGATTGTCTCGAGGAGGTTGACCGCATGATCGACGACAGCCTGGGAGACTGGACAGTTCCTCTACAGACGAGGGACGAACCGCGATGACCCAGATCTTGCCGTTGAAAGCACTCGACGATACGCCGTGGCTGGCCCAAGGTGTACTCGACCTGCGCGCCCGCTTTCGTAAGATTGTCGACTTGGCCGAGTACATTGATAGGCCATTTCTGGTCGACATGGTAGGCACGGCACTCTGGTACATGACCCAGGTCGATGGTTGTCTGACCGCCTGGACTTCGGTCATATCGAAACTACGGACGTGGAGGCTCTTCTGCGAATTCGTGGATGCCGACGTCACGGCAGGCTGGCAGGAACCGCAGACCATTCACGATCTGACGTCACATCACTTCGTGCGCTTCGCGGCCTTTTTGGTTTCAAGGTATCCGTCGCAGAGCACGCGATCTGCTTGCTTCTACCATCTGACCGGCTGCCTTCAGGTTCTGCAAGCCAACCGATCTTCCATCTTCGCGGCGAATTTCGTTGTGCCGGTGTTTCCGGAGCGTCAGATCGCGGTATCCGGCGCGCGAAGAACGCCCTACACCGACGCGCAGATGTTCGAGATTGTCCGGATTTGTAGGCGCGAAATTGCCGCCGTGATCCATCGCCTACGCATCGGCAGAAAATTGGTCGCGACGGGCCAAGACCCCAATGGGTATCAGCGGAACGCCTGGCGCTCCCAGGCGAACGTCCTATGGTACGTGCGTCACGTTCTGCACGGAGCGCCCTTCCTATCCTCATGCGTTGACAAGTCCGCACACCCATCCCTCAGTTCGGCATTGCACAAGCACCGGGCGGGTTATCCATCGATGGACGAAACCTATGCCTACCTCTATCCGCACATCGAAGACCTGACCCCGTTCGTGATCTTGTTGCACGCTTTGCTCGACGAGAACCACCAGTGCATCATGGACCTAAGACTCGGAGACATTGAACCGACTGAGAACACTCGCGTTTGCCGGATCCGATTCGTAAAGACGCGTCCGGCGCGAAAGGAATTCACGAAGCTTTACGGCAATACATCGATCTGGTCGCCGGGGCGCATCATTCACATGATCAAGCTGGTTACTGCTTCCCTACGGCAGTGGACGAGCGACCCCGATCTCCAAGATCGCCTATGGGTGTATCTCGCTCGGCGCGGAGAGCCGGTCCATGCGATCCTGGAGGGAGAAGCCACACGCATGGTGTCCGAGTTTGGGAAAAGGCATGGCCTTCCAGATCTGCAGCTGTCTCGATTTCGCGTAACCAATCTTTCCCGAGCATACCGTCTCACCGGCAACCTTGCGCTTATCAAGGACCGCGCCCGTCATGCGCAGATGCAGACAACCGTGCATTACCTGACGAATCCGGGAACGCGCGATCTGCACCATGCCAGCATCGAGACGGCTCAGAACGAGGCGTTGACCCTCTTGGCGGGGACGGTCGTCGCGTCCCGGAATGATGAGAGCGAAGCCGCGCTGATTGCGGATCATCTGCGCGTCGGGGTCGAAGTAGCGACGCGCATTGCCACTGGTGAGCAGGACGTCTTCATCGCTTCGTGCAGGGACTTCTACAACCGACCTGATGGCCCCCCCAACACTCCCTGCGATCGCCCATTCGCTTGCTTCACGTGCCGCAACGCGGTCTGGACAAGCAGCATCCTACCGCGGCTTGTCCGTTTCCGGGACTTCCTTGAGGAACAGCGCGCGTATCTCTCCAGCGACGAATGGCAGATCCGCTTCGGCTTTCCCTATCGGGTCATCACCGAAGCAATCCTCCCCGCGTTCAAGCCTGAGATCGTCTCGTTAGCCGAAGCGACGGCGCCCCTTGAATCGTTATACGTGCCGGCTGCGATGAGGGGGAACTAACGATGAAACGAACGGGCAGCGCTAGCCGGGACGTAATCGACGAGAACTTTACATCGAAGATTCCGTTGGAATCTGTGATCGCTGAAGGGGATGGGATTATCACTAGATTCGGCGATCTCAAGTGGGATCTGGCGCCCCTGATTTGCGCCACTCATATCCCGGCGAGCAACAAGATCTTGAGGTTCGACTTCGAAGTCACGCCCGGCCGGAAGGCTAGCGAGGCTGGCGGGCAACGCCTGGTCCAGACCATGAAGGAACTCGCGTATGCGCGTTTGTTGGTACCGCTGCCTGGTATGCGGCGACGTTCACCACAGACGGTAATCGTCGAGACGACTCAAATCAGTCTCCTCGGCCGTTGGCTGGTGCGGCGTGGAATCATGCGTTTCTCCGAGACCACGGCGTCCTTACTGGACGAGTTCCGGGATCACATGATGGCCAATCGTACGTGGGAAATCGGCGATAGAAAGAAAGGGCGGGATACTCTGCAAATTGCGTTGACCCTTCGCGTCGTCCAGCGTCTGTGGGAATACCGGGACGCGCTCTCGGACACGTTGTCGTTTTATCCGTGGCAAGGCGTCAATCCCCGCATCGTCATCGGTTTCCAAAAGCACCGTGGCGAAGAGAACCGCACACCGGTGATCCCCGATGACGTTATGACGGCGCTAGGAAAGCATGCCCTGCGCTACGTTGAGCATTTCTCGACAGACATCATCGCGCTTCGCACGATGCTCGAAAGCGCGCGGGCAGAACGTTTAGCTATGGGCTATAGCGAACGCCGCACTCAGAGTGACGTGGATGGCTGGATATTCCGCAAGTTTGTTCGGCGCCTGCGCCTATCTACGGATCCCGAGACGTCTTTGCCCTGGCGATCTCGGTGGGTACGATATTCCGACTTCAGGCACGAGGAACGCATGCTCATCGCCGCATGCTTCATCGTCGTCGCTTGGCTGAGCGGCATGCGCGTCTCTGAGATTCTGGCCATCCGAGACAAGCCGGTCTTTGCTGAGAAGTCACCGGACGGCAAACCGTTGTTGCGTGTCCATTCCAGACTGTTCAAGGGAGTCCCTGAGCCGCAAGGTAGATCGGAAAGCTGGGTCATTGTGCCGCCTGTTGCACGTGCTTTGGAGACGATCGCAGCAGCGACAGGCTACCAGCGCAAAAGCCAGGACGATGTCGTGTTCCGGAATACGACCGGCGCACCGCTGAAAACGATCACCATTATCGAATACGTCAATCTGTTCCGGGATCATGTCTCAGCTTTGTTCCCGTTCGCGCAGATCCCGCTCGGGGAGGACGGGAATCCTTGGTATTTCAATACGCGGCAATTCCGACGCACTCTGGCCAGGCATATTGCGCGGCAGCCGTTTGGTGTGATCGCCGGCATGCTCCAGTACAAGCATGTGCATATCGCCGTATTCGAGGGCTATGCCGGCACTGACAATCTCGATACCTGGAAGAAGCTCTTGGCACAAGAACGGCTGCTGGCTAACGCTGACTTCCTTGAGGAAGTTGCCCAGGATGTGGTCGACGGCAACGTGACCGGGCCCAAGGGCGAACAGATGCTGCGTGAATTCCGCGGCGCTGCCGGCGATCGTCGCAAGGATGATATCGCCTACTACTTGCGGCACAAGGCAAAAAACTTCTATCCCGGCGCCATGAACTACTGCTTCTTTGAGCCGGAGACCGCCATGTGTCTGTCGGACGTCAAGAACGATGCTCAGAAAACTCCGGTGCTGTCCTTCTGCCACCCTGACCGATGTGCGAATTCCTGTATCTCTGCCAAGCACAAGCCCGTGTGGGAAGCCGCGATCGGTGATGCTGAGGCCATGCGGAGCACTCCCAAACTGCGCTCCTTGCAGCTCGTAGCCATTGACCAGGAAATCGTGCGCATGAAACGCGCGATCGCCCATTTGCCGGACAGCCAGGATGAGGCGTAATTCGAAACAGGAGGCGGCGCTACGGCGTAAGTATGCCGCCAAGCGCGACGACACGCGCGCGGCCTTCGAGCGGGCACTGTCCAAGATTGCCGAGGATCCACTGGCAGTCCTGACAGAAAAGTCCCTCTATGTGACTGCAGACCGCTCGCGTGCGACGTTGAATCGTTATCCCGACATAAAGGCTCGGCTGGCGACGCTGCGTGACGAGCGCCAGCGGAGATTGGGCGATTCAGTACAGCGTGCGACATTGTCTGCAGAATCGGCGGCCACCGCCCGTCTTGTACGCGTCCAGGGTGAGCGCGATGCGATGGCGCAGCGCGTCGCCATCCTGTCGGTAGCGCTACAGGATCTGGAGCGCCGGAACGCGTCCTTGGTCAGGCTTCTCCGCAAGCATCGGGTCGCAGTTCCACTAGAACTGGTGGCTGACAATAACCGCGATGGGAACCTCTAATGGCCGGACTTTGGACATCGAAACAATGCGAGACAGTTTCACATTGTGTTTGACTTACGCGCGGTACCAGCGGGGGGCTCATCAATGAGAAACGCCTTGACAACACAATACAATTTCACCCAGGCGGCCGCGCGTGTGAATTCTGAAAACGTGCTTGTGCTTTCCAACCGTCCTGAGATCGCGAGAGCGTATCTCGATGACTGGCAGAGGGTGACGTCGCAAGGCGAGGCCTACCGGCCCCGCTGACGTCTATCCGCTTTTTTTTCTTTATGACCCCCGCGGGAAAGCGATCCCGCCGGGGTCGCTCCGCATTCACTTGTGGAGTTTTCATGGTTGATGCAGCAACACCGGGCGAGGCTGCTGCAGCGCCTGGCTGGCTGGCGCCGTATGCGCGTGGCGAGAAACAGGGGTGGGCGCAGGCTGTCATGGCCTACGCCGACTACTACTGCGTCGATGGCAGCGCCGACGATGATCCTGCCGTTGAGGAGCGTCTGATCATGCACCGCCCGCCGATGGTGGGCTATGCGAGCCGGACTGGCACGAGGCGCAATCTCGATGCGCTTGCGCGTGCCGACTGGCGTCTTCTAGTGTCGGCGAAAGGCGAACACCGCACCGAAGGGATGCGTTACGCGATCGACAACGGCGCGTGGACCGCATACCAACGCGGGGAACCGTTTGACGAATCCGCGTTTCTCGCGGTTGTCGACAAGCTCGGTGAGCGCGCCGACTGGATCGTCCTTCCGGATATCGTGCAGGGCGGCCTCGCGTCACTCGACTTTTCATTGCGGTGGATGGAGCGTCTGCGAGGCATGCCCTCGCAACTGCTCATCGCTGTGCAAAACGGTATGCAACTGGAGGACGTCGCGCCATACCTCTCGCCCGCCGTTGGAATTTTCATCGGCGGATCCACGGAGTGGAAGGAAACGACAGCCGAAGCGTGGGGGCTACTCGCGCGTCGACGGAATTGCCATCTGCATGTCGGCCGCGTCAACTCGGCGCGTCGCATTCACATCTGTGCGGCCGCCGGCGCTGACAGTTTCGACGGCAGCGGGCCGAGCCGTTTCTCCAATGCCTTGCCGCGCCTCGATCGGGCAACGCGGCAGCCGGATCTTTTCGCCGCGGCCGACCAGTCGCTCGAAGAGGCTCAAGCCGCAAGTTTCGGCATGACCTTGTAGTGAACTCATGACTTTTTAACCCTTTCGGGAGCCGATCCCGAAAGGGACGCTCCCATTCCTGTACGGAGCGAACAGATGGACCGTGATATTCATACCCTGATGGAAAACGCCATTGCGTCGATGCAGTCTTATATCGAGCAGGGCCACGTGCTGGCCGCAGGCGTAAGCGGCGGCAAGGACAGCACGTGTGCGATGGTGCTGATGCTTGAGGCAGTCAGGCGCGCAAAGCAGGTAGCGCCCGACGTCAGGCACTACATAACGTCGTCAGATACGACGATCGAGAACCCGAGCACCGCGAACTTCCTGCATGCGATGCTTGATGAGGTCGCGATGTTTGTGGAGGACAGTGGACTACCGGTCGAGATCCACATCACACAGCCCTCACTCGCCTCTCAGTTCGTTGTCTCAACCATCGGGCGAGGTACGCTGGCCCGAACGCCAGAAAATGGTGTGCGGGACGGCAAACGGATGCGTGCATGCGCAGATTCCTGGAAGTTGCAGCCACAGGGCAGGCTTCGCGCGCGCCTTGAAAAGGAGGCGTCGTCGGCCCGCGTGAAGGAAATCATCAGCGTCGTGGGAACGAGGCTCGATGAGTCTGCAGTGCGTCGCGTAGCTATGACCGAGCGCAATGAACAGGCGGATGTGGCGACACGGCAGGCGTCTGGATCGCTGTCACTGTCTCCGCTGAAAGACTGGACGTCTGACGATGTCTGGATGATGCTGGGATGCATGGCGGATTCTTCGCTTGGATTTAGCAGCCCGCTGGAGCCTGCAACCATCGCAAGACTCTCGGATATATACCGCGCAGGTAATGGCGGCGTCTGCGGCGTCGTGGCAGGCGAGAGCGGCGCGCGTGCTGCCTGTGGGTCGCGGTTTGGATGCGCTTTCTGCGGCGTGACTGGCGCTCGCGACAAGTCGATGGAGTTCATGGTTCAGGAGCCGGAACACGCGCACCTGAAGCCGTTGAACGAGTTCCGTAACTATCTTCTGGCGATCCAGTGGGATCTGTCTCGGCGTGAGCTCGTTGGACGAACGATCAGTGATGCGGGGTACACGCGAATCCAGGCGGATACCTACGGCTTCTGGGAGCGTATGCGGATGCTGCGTATGCTGCTTTCGATCGACGCCGACGAACGCGACCGCGCAGAACGGCATTCGGGTGAGTTGGCGTCGGGCCGCATAGCCGATACCGAACACAACCGCATGTTGTGCGATCCCCAGTTCGAATTCGTCACGCCACAGCAGCTTGTGGCGATCGATTTCTTTCTGTCGATGCATCACTACGCGCCGCATGCGTTCCCCGCGCTCACCGCGTGGCACGACGTCAACGTGCTTGGCCGCAGATATGCGGTTCCTCACGTCGAGCCTAAGCCGAAGGCAGAGATTGTTCTGCATGGCTGGTACCCGGTGGATCGGTATGACCGTGAGGCACCGACGGTCGGCCTCCGCGACTTTGATGCGGAACAGTGGAATCGCTATCGGCATGCGGAGCGTGCAGGGTGGTACGCGCGTACAACGGCCGGCGAGCAAACGGTGTATTTTGAGGAGGCCTCGCAGTTTGAGGTCGATGCCGAGGCAGCATGTGAGTTCGTGACCTGCACGTACGACACCGCGTACATGTTGAGGACGCAGCACCATGATGCGATGGAGTCAGCACGTTTCTGGCTGAACGAAGGCATTGTGAAGCTGCCGGTTGGCATGGCCCAGCGTTATCAGGAGATGGCGAAGCGAGGGCAGTATTTCAGCAGGCTCGCCCAGCGTCTGAACCTGGCACCTGACGAGCTGGACACGCACCTGATCGAAAACACTGTGAGTGACGCGGCGCACACGGCGATGCTCAAACCGGTTTCGCCGCAATTTGACCTATTTGGCGCAGCAGCCTGACACGCGAGCGGCAGCAACGTTTCGACATCCCCGAGGCCCAAACCTCGGGGATTTTTTTGGAAAACTGCTATTCTCGAGAGTGCCGACTTCTCGCTTGTTTTTTCTCGGACTCGCTCCGGCCTCGGCGCTTTTCATCTGAACACCGATCCATTTCCTGGTGATGTGATCCGGCGTGGCCGGTTGCCTTCGTGCACCAGAT
>Ga0255336_101175_pt1 | contig 22140 bp, 21 predicted proteins | sample MeOH1_35cm_T3_17_FD_189102 | JGI IMG/M metagenome (GOLD analysis project Ga0255336, IMG submission 189102) | Sandy soil microbial communities from University of British Columbia, Vancouver, Canada - MeOH1_35cm_T3_179 | ecosystem: Engineered > Artificial ecosystem > Sand microcosm > Unclassified ...
GGCGGCATGCAGCAGCGCGTGGCGTTGGCGCGGGCGCTGGTGATCGAGCCGGATGTGCTGCTGCTGGACGAGCCGCTGTCCGCACTCGATGCCAACCTTCGCGCTTCAGTTCGTACCGAACTCAAGACCTTGCATGAACGTTTGCCGAACCTGACGATCGTATGCGTCACGCACGATCAGGACGACGCGCTAGTGCTCTCCGACCGTACGTTGCTGATGCGCGATGGCCGCATTGCGCAACTCGGCACACCGCGCGAACTCTATGACAACCCGAAGGATACGTTCGTCGCACGTTATCTCGGCGCGGCGAATCTGTTGCCACCGTCCATCATGTTCCCCATTGGCGATGCGCGTCACGACGAGCGCGACCGGGTCGCGTGCGTGCGTCCCGAGTGCCTCTCGATTGTGCCGCTCGGCGCGGCGCCGCTGCATGGCACTATCGCTTCGGTGGAGTGGTACGGCGCGGCTTTGTCCGTATCGGTGATGCTCGACGCGCTGCCCGATCAACCCGTGCTGGTCACTATGCAACGTGCCCACGGCCCGATGCCCGAGAAGGGCGCGCGTATTTCCCTACGCCATGAGGTTGACAATGTCGTCCTTATCAGCGAGTGAACACGTAGTCGACGACGTTGCGCATACCGCTGCGAAGCGGCGCCGCGAACGGCTCGCACAGTGGCATTTGTGGTTCATTCTCGTTGTCGTGCTCGGGCCTCTGGTCATCTATCCGCTGGTACAGCTCCTGACGCTCAGCGTGACTGGTGCACACGGTTTAAGCCTTCATGCATACACGGCTTTCTTCACCAATCCTGAGACAAGCGGCGTGATCGGTACGACGCTCGGCATCCTGTTTGCGAGCGCGACACTCGCGTCAATACTTGGCGTGCTGCTCGCGTCCATGCTGTTTTTCAAGCCGTTCCCCGGTGCGAAACTCGTTACGCGTTTCCTTGAGTTGTTCGTCGCGTTTCCGTCGTTTCTCGTCGCGTTCACGTTAATCTTTTTGTATGGCTCGCAAGGTTCGGTGAGCATCGGCTTGCAGCGGCTGTTTAGCCTGCCGGACCCGCCGCTTAACTTTTTATTCGGTATCGGCGGCGTGATTCTCGCGGAAGTCGTGTTCTATGCGCCGTTCGTCGTGCGGCCGACACTCGCGTCGTTCGCCACGCTCGACATGCGCCTGATCGAAGCTGCCAAGAGCCTCGGCGCCAATGGTCCGATGGTCGCGTTCAAGGTCATCCTGCCGCTCGCGTGGCCGGGCATTGCAGCGGGCACCATCCTGTGTTTCCTTCTCACGCTCAATGAGTTCGGCATTCTGCTGGTGCTCGGCAGCGCGCATCTGATCACGTTGCCGATGGCCATCTACAGTTCGGCGACAGTCGATCTTGACTTGCAGACCGCGGCTGCCGGCGCTGTCGTGATGCTGGCGATGTCGCTCTCGCTGTACGCACTGTACAGACGAGTCAACCGACGCACGGGAGGCCGCAATGGCAACTGATTTCACGCTGCCCGTGACCACGTCGAAGCCGCATTCGCTGAAGCGGATCGGTGCGTGGGTGTTCATGGGTTTTGCCGCGTTGCTGTGCTTCTGGCTCTTCGTGCTGCCGGTGATCGTGGTGGCGCTCTCAAGCGTCGCGTCGCACTGGTCAGGGACTATCTTCCCCGATGGCTTCAGCATGCGCTGGTTCGAACGCCTCGGTTCCAGCGACTTCGACGCATTGACCACGAGCCTGGAAGTCGGCTTCGGCGTTGCAGTGCTGGGCACGGTGCTCGGCCTCTGGCTTGCGCTGGCGCTGGAAGGTCGCGACCGCCGCGGCGTGGGCGCGTGGGTCGACACCATCGCGATGATGCCCAACGGCGTGCCAAGCGTCGTGCTCGGGCTGTCCGTGCTGATCGCGTATCACAAGAAACCGCTGGATATTTCCGGGTCGGCGGCAATCGTGGTGCTGGTACAGCTCGCGCTCGTGCTGCCCTTTTGTTACCGGTGCGCCGCCGCCGCGTTGCGCCCCGAACTCACGATCTTGCGCGAAGCCGCTGCAAGTCTTGGCGCACCGCCCTCGATGGTGCTCTCGCGCGTGGTCTTGCCGCAACTCGTGCCCGCCATCCGCGCAAGTCTTGCGCTGGGATTCGCCTTATCGCTGGGCGAACTGGGCGCGACGTTGACCGTCTATCCACCGGGTTTTGCCACCGTGCCGATTGTCGTGGTCGGTCAGGTGAACCGTGGTTATTACTTGCCGGCGTCGGCGCTTTCGCTGATCTTGCTGGCCGTCTCGCTCGCTGCACTGCTCCTCATCGCGGCGAAAGTACCACGGCGGCGAATGGCCTGATTCAGGGTGGTTTTGCCGGAATCCCGTTTTCCGGGATTCCGTCTCACGCCGATAAATGTGGCAAATATTGGCGTTGCGCATCAAAATATGGAAATCGCGTTGTTAGATAAAACGCTGGTTCATCACGGAAAGGAACCTCATGTCCACGTCCACCGAAACGTTCATGGAAGTTAACGGCCGCCCTTATGGTCCGGCGCGCGCGCTGACGGTCGTCGTCTGCGTCGACGGCTGCGAATACGACTACCTGGAAGCTGCTGTCGCGGCGGGGGTTGCGCCGTTTATCGGCACGATGCTGCGGGGCGGCTCGGCGTTTCGCGCCGACTGCGTGATTCCGTCGTTCACCAACCCGAACAACTTGTCGATCGTGACTGGCGTGCCGCCTTCGGTGCACGGCATTTGCGGCAACTATTTCTTCGACCCGCAAGCGAACGGCGGCAAGGGCGCGGAAGTCATGATGAACGACCCGGCCTACCTGCGCGCCGGCACAATCCTGGCGGCGGCCGCGCAGCGCGGCGAAAAGGTAGCGGTGGTCACGGCGAAGGACAAGCTGCGCCGTTTGCTCGGCTGGCAACTCGACGGCATCTGTTTCTCGGCAGAGAAAGCGGACGCGGTGACGCTCGCGGAGAACGGTATTGAAGACGTGCTGGAGCTGGTCGGCAAACCGGTGCCGGACGTGTATAGCGCGGGACTGTCCGAGTTCGTGTTCGCGGCCGGGGTACGACTCGCCGAGACCCGCAAGCTCGACCTCATGTACCTCTCGACGACAGACTACGTGCAGCACAAATGCGCGCCCGGCACGGACGGCGCGAACGCGTTCTACGCGATGATGGACGGTTACCTCGCGCGCCTGAACGAACTTGGCGCGGTGATCGGTCTGACGGCCGATCACGGCATGAACGCGAAGCACGACGCCGCGACCGGCGAGCCGAACGTGGTGTATCTGCAAGACTGGCTCGATGAAACGCTCGACGCGCCGAACGCGCGCGTGATCTTGCCGATTACCGATCCGTACGTTGTTCATCACGGCGCACTGGGCTCGTTCGCAACAATCTACCTGCCGCCTTCCGTCGATGCAAAGGCGTTGGCGGCGCGCATTGCCGAACTGCCGGGCGTGGAGATCGTGCTCGACAACGCGGCCGCCTGCGAGCGCTTCGAGTTGCCGAACGATCGCGTAGGCGACCTGGTGGTGGTGAGCGGCCGCAACACGGCGCTCGGCACCCGGCGCGCAGAGCATGACCTGTCTGGATTGACCGTGCCGCTGCGCTCGCATGGCGGTGTGTCCGAGCAGGAAGTACCCTTGCTGTTCAATCGCGTGACCGATGGTTTCGAGTCAAAGTTAGATGGAAAACGGCTGCGCAACTTCGATGTCTTCAACATCGCGCTGAACCATCTGGTGCTCGAATCATGAGCGCCGTTCTCGCGGTCGAGCAGCACGCGTTGCGGGAGGAGAAATTGCGCCTGAAGGGCGAGCGTGTGGCGCGTGCACGCACTATCGACGTTTTCGATCCTTACACGAACACTCGCGTGGGCACCGTGCCGATGGCAAGCGTGGACGACGTGCGCGACGCGTTCGAATATGCGGCGAATTACCGGGCGACGCTCACGCGTTATGAACGTTCGCAGATTCTCGAGCGTGCGGCGGCGTTGCTGCGCGAGCGGACAGAGGAAGCGTCGGATCTTATTTCGCTTGAATCGGGTTTGTCGAAGCAGGACTCGCGCTATGAGATCGGCCGCGTAGCCGACGTGCTCAAGTTCGCTTCGATGGAAGCGTTGCGCGACGACGGCCAGAGCTTTTCCTGCGATCTCACCCCGCATGGCAAGGCTCGCCGGGTGTTCTCCCAGCGCGAACCGCTGGCCGGCGTGATCGTCGCCATCACGCCGTTCAATCATCCGATGAATCAGGTCGTGCACAAGATTGCGCCGGCTATCGCGACGAATAATCGCGTGATCCTGAAGCCGTCGGAGAAGGTGCCGTTATCGGCTTACTACTTCGCCGACGTGCTCTACGAAGCCGGTTTGCCCGCACCCATGTTGCAAGTCCTGACCGGCGATCCGCGCGAGATCGCCGAGGAACTCGTCACCCACCGGCACGCCGAACTCGTCACTTTTACCGGTGGCGTGGCGATCGGCAAGGCGATTGTAGAGAAGGCGGGGTATCGGCGCGTGGTGCTTGAGCTAGGCGGCAACGACCCGCTGATCGTGCTCGACGACGCCGATGTGGAACGCGCGGCAACACTTGCCGTGCAAGGCTCATACAAGAATTCCGGGCAACGCTGCACGGCGGTCAAGCGGATGCTGGTGCAAAAGGGCGTCGCTGCGCGTTTCACGGAACTCGTGGTGGAAAAAACGCTCGCATGGCGTCATGGCGACCCGTTCGATCCAGCGAACCAGATGGGCACCGTGATCGACGCGGCTGCCGCCGAACTGTTCGAGGCACGCGTGAACGATGCGGTGTCCAAAGGCGCGCGGCTGCTCTGCGGTAATCACCGCCACGGCGCGCTGTATTCGCCCACGGTGCTCGATCGCGTCGATCCAGCCATGACGCTGGTGCGCGAGGAAACGTTCGGGCCGGTTTCTCCGATCATCGAATTCGACACTATCGACGACGCCATTCGTATCAGCAACGGCACGGTATTCGGCTTGTCGTCCGGCGTATGTACAGATAGGGCGGACCTGATTACGCGCTTCGTGAACGAGTTGCGCGTGGGTACGGTCAATATTTGGGAAGTGCCGGGTTACCGCATCGAGCTGACGCCCTTCGGCGGCATTAAGGACTCGGGGCTCGGTTACAAGGAAGGCGTGCAGGAAGCGATGAAAAGCTTTACGAGCCTCAAGACCTTTTCGCTGCCCTGGGAATAAATATGGCGCTGACACTCACCGACATCCGGCATCTCTTCGATACTTACGGCGCCATTGCTTACAGCGGCGAACCGGTTACGCAACTGCAACACGCCTTGCAGACGGCGGCATTGGCCGAGGAAGCCGGCGCTGACGAAACGCTTGTCGGCGCGGCGCTCTTGCACGATCTGGGACACTTGCTGAATCTCCAGGGCGAGACGCCGAGCGAGCGGGGTATCGACGACCTGCACCAGTATTTCGCGCTGCCTTTTCTGCGTCCGCTTTTCAGCGATGCCGTGCTCGAGCCGATTCGCCTGCACGTGGACGCGAAGCGCTGTTTATGCGCCGTCGACGCCGCTTATTTCTCGACACTATCCGCGGACTCGGTCCGCAGCCTGAAATTGCAGGGCGGCATTTTCAGCACGGAGGAAGCGGATGATTTCATGCGCAAACCTTTCGCGCAGGATGCGCTTTCATTGCGCCGCTGGGACGATCTCGCCAAGTGTCCGGAGCGTGTTACACCCTCGCTGGACCACTATATTCAGCTAATCGAAAGGCTCTCGGAAATCCATCGGACGGTGTCATAAACCGTCTTTGAAACAGAATGCCATCAGGAAACCGAATTAATAAAATGCCCGGCCCAGAGCGCGGCCGGACTTTTTCCGATGACGGAAATGCGACAAAAGGGCGGGCCGCCGGCGGATGTCGCGCCGATTCCACGGCTGCCTGGGGTCATTACCAAAAAAATAAAAATAGCGTAACCTGCCTATTTCCCCGGCCCCGTCCCGCTTGACAGAACGCGGCTTGCAGCTAGCGCGTTGTGCAGCGATGCATTTCTGGAGAGTTCGATGACATCCGTCGACCTGGAGTTCGAACAGCTCAACAGCACCGTCGATGCGCTCAGGCGCTCCATTTCCAACCGTCTCATGTACGGAGTCGGCAAGGATGCCGTGACCGCGCAGCCGCGCGACTGGCTCCATGCCGCGGAACTCGCGGTGCGCGACCGGCTCGTCGCGCGCTGGATGAAAACCACGCGCCAGCAGTACGAGCAGGATGTAAAGCGCGTCTATTACTTGTCGATGGAATTCCTGATCGGCAGGACCTTTACCAACGCACTGCTTGCACTCGGCATTCACGACGAAGTCCGCGACGCGCTCGCCGGCCTTGGCATAGATTTGAATACGCTCGAGAATCTGGAGCCGGATGCGGCGCTCGGCAATGGGGGCCTTGGCCGCCTTGCAGCGTGTTTTCTCGACTCCATGGCGACCGTCGGCATTCCCGGTTTTGGCTACGGCATCCGCTATGAATACGGCATGTTCCGGCAGACCATCGTGGACGGCAACCAGGTCGAAACGCCCGATTACTGGCTGCGCGCGGGCAACCCGTGGGAGTTTCCCCGCCCGGAAGTGAACTATGTGATTCATTTTGGCGGGAGCACGGTACGTCACGGCGACCGGACTGAATGGATCGATACGGAACACGTGAACGCCATGGCGTACGACACGGTGATCCCCGGTTTTGCCACGACCGCGACCAATACGCTGCGGCTCTGGTCGGCGCGCGCGACCGACGAATTTGATCTGTCGGCGTTCAACCAGGGCGATTATCGCCGCTCGGTGGAAGCGAAGAACACCTCGGAACATGTATCGCGCCTGCTGTACCCCGACGACTCCACGCAAGCCGGCCGCGAACTGCGTTTGCGCCAGGAATACTTCTTCGTTTCCGCGACGATGCAGGATCTGATTCGCCGTTATCAGCGCACGCACACACATTTCGGGCGGCTGGCGGAGAAGGTGGCGGTGCATCTGAACGACACCCATCCGGTGCTCGCCATTCCTGAACTGATGCGTTTGCTGGTCGATACGCATCATCTGCCCTGGGACAAAGCGTGGAAGCTCGTGCAGCAGATGTTCTCGTACACGAACCACACGTTGATGCCCGAGGCGCTGGAAACGTGGGACGTGGAAATGCTGTCGCGGCTGTTGCCGCGCCACCTTGAAATCATCTTCGACATCAACGCGGATTTCCTCAAGCAGGTGGGCGAGAAGTTCGGCCGTGACGTCGATCTGATTCGCCGTATTTCGCTTGTGGACGAGTATGGTCAGCGGCGTGTGCGCATGGCGCATCTGGCGATTGTTGCAAGCCACACCGTGAATGGCGTGTCGAAGCTGCATTCGCAGTTGATGACGCAAAATATCTTCGCCGATTTCGCGCGCATGTACCCGGATCGCTTTACGAATGTGACGAACGGCATTACACCGCGCCGCTGGTTGTCGCAGGCGAGTCCGAAGTTGTCTTCGCTCATTGATGAACGGCTTGGGCCGCGTTGGCGTACCGACTTGTTCGAGCTGGGGCGCTTGCGTGAATGGCGCGACGATCCTGAGTTTAGCAAAGCTTTCCACGACGCAAAGTTTGCCAGCAAGGTGCGGCTTGCCGCGCGTGCGAAGCTGGAGACGGGGGCGATCATCGACCCGAATGCACTGTTCGATTTGCAGGTCAAGCGTATTCACGAATACAAGCGCCAGTTGCTCAACATCTTGCATGTGATTGTGCGTTATAACCGGATTCGCGAGGCGCCGGAGAAGGCGTGGACACCGCGCGTGGTGATGTTCGCCGGCAAGGCGGCGTCGGCTTACAAGATGGCCAAGACGATCATCAAGCTGATTAACGACGTGGCGGAGAAGGTCAACAACGACCCGTTGATTGGCGATCGGCTGAAGGTCGGTTTCATTCCGAACTATGGTGTGAGCGTGGCCGAGCTGATCATTCCGGCGGCGGATTTATCGCAGCAGATTTCCATGGCGGGTACCGAAGCGTCGGGCACGGGCAATATGAAGCTTGCGTTGAACGGGGCGTTGACGATCGGGACGCTGGACGGTGCGAACATTGAGATCTGCGATGCGGTTGGCCGCGAGAACATGTTTATCTTCGGGCACTCGACTGAGGAGATTGATGCGTTGCGTGCAACTGGATACAGGCCGCGTCATATCTATGAGGAGAATCCTGAACTGAAGCTGGCGCTCGACCAGATTCGCCTTGGGCATTTTTCGCCGGACCAGCCGCATCGGTTCTACGACATCTTCCATACGCTGGTGGATTGGGGCGACCATTACATGGTGCTGGCTGACTTTGAAAGTTTCGATCGGGCTCAGGCTGACGTCGACGCGAAATTCCTCGATAAGGAGGCATGGACGCGCAGTGCGATCGAAAACGTCGCGGGGATGGGTATTTTTTCTTCAGACCGGACGATTGCGGAATATGCGAAGCATATTTGGCATGTGGAGCCGCTGTCGGTGACGTCCTGAGCCGGTTCGGCTTCAGTCCTAAACTTTGCCCGTCTGCCCGCGAGAATTTCTGCTGCCGAACCCTCTGCCAGCAGAAATTCTCGATCCAATGCCACACGATGTCCTCCCCGGACAGGCCGAACACTGGTTAGAGATATAGCGGGCCCGGGTCTCCAGCGGGGCGGATTCGCTGATCGTTCCGCTTGCGGCATGTGCGCTCACTCGTCTCTTGCAAATCCCCACCAGCAAAAAACGTCCGCCGATTGCCTCAGGCCCGCGCTCTCGGCGCTCAGTCAGGCGGCCAGGACGTATGCCCACATCGATGACTGCTCGCCGGTCCGTATCGGGGCGATGCTCATCACCCTCGCAATCCCTATATTTCGACCTTCGCGCGCATATCCCCCATCAGGACGGACTTCGGACTCTTGCGGACTCGTTTGATCAGTATTGGTAATCGTTTTCCATCTGTAAAACCTTTATAGGCATTGGATTAAGTAGAAATACTAGGTGGATGTTGTAAAGCTTTACTCGTTATTTTTTTTCTACTAGCATGGTTCTATGCGCTCAGACATCGGCGGTTTTGCAGCGACAAGGCGGTCGGAATCCGGGCGGCGCCCAACTCCGGATGCCCGCGTAAACGATTACCAAATCGCTGGAGCGCGCTAGGTCGATGTGGAAGGTGTGCGGCGCAAAAATCGCCTGGAACCCACCGGAGCGTTAAGGGAAGTGCTCACTCGTTCACATTCTTTGGAATCCATGACCACCATGAAGAACACGCTTATGACGGCCGCTGGCCGCGCTCGGACCGCTCAAACGCTCCACTCGCTGTTTAAGGCCGTGTTAGCACTGGTCTGTTTTGCTACAGGCATGAGCAGCCTGGTTGCACCCGCTCACGCGGCTGATCCCACGACCTTCCAGTCAGTCCGCAAAGCGGGCGAGTTGCGTTGCGGCGCAGCGCTTGCGCCTCCGTTTGTCGTGCGTGATCCGAAGACAGGCGGTTATACGGGTGCATTCAGTGACCTGTGCCGCCGGTTCGGTGAGGACGTACTGAAGGTCAAGGTGAAGTTCGTCGATACGACCTGGGACAACATGATCGCCGGGCTGCAGACCGACAAGTGGGATCTGGCCATGGCAATCAACCGGACCCCCGTGCGGGAGCAGGTGATCAACTTCTCGACGGCTGTAGTCCGTAACGATACGAACTTCGTGTACAGCCGCTCGGACGCAAAGGTGCCGAAGCAGATCAAGTCAGTCGCCGATATCGACAAGCCCGATTTCATTGTTGCCGTGGTGCAGGGTACGACCGACGACAAGGCAGTCAGTCCCGTGCTTAAGCAGGCACAGATCCTTCGTCTGCCGGACGCCGACAGCACTCGCCTTGCCCTCATGTCGCATCGTGCCGATTTTCTTGCCGACCAGTCCGATGCCAATCTGATCTTCCAGGCTGCCCACCCCGACTGGGCGGAGATCTACCGGCCGGACCCGCCCTTCAATCTTCAGGACGTGGCGTTCGGGATGAACAAGAGCTACACGAGCGCGGACCTTAACGAGTTGAATCAATTCATCCAGCAGCAGACCAAAATAGGCTTCGTCAAATCTAGCGTCGACGCTGCTGTGAAGCAGGCGGCGCAGTCTGTAAAACAATAGTCGGATTTTTTCATAGACGCATCCAGACGATGAGCAACGACATGGAACAAGTCATGAAAGTGAGCCGGCTAGTGAGACATGACGCCGGCGCGCGCCCGGCAGGATGGCAGGAAGGGCGCTCGCCAGCCCAACTGAATCCGCAAGCGGGCACGCAGCCACTAATCAGCATCAAGGGCCTATCCAAGCAATACGGCCCCAAGGTCCAGGTCCTCAAGGCTCTCGATCTCGATATGCGGTGCGACGATCGTCTAGTGGTGATCGGGCCAAGCGGAGGGGGAAAGAGCACGTTGCTGCGAGTGCTGATGGGTCTTGAAACCATTGACGGGGGCACTGTCCAATTCAATGGCAATCCCTACCTGTCGTTTGATGAAAAGACGCAACGTACGCGCATGGACCTGACCATCCGCAAGCAGATAGGGATGGTCTTCCAGAACTACACGCTGTTTGCCCACCTGGATGTCTTGCGCAACCTGACACTTGCACCCTGCAAGGTGAAAGGCGAGCCGCGGGCCGCGGCGGAACGGAGGGCTACGTCGCTGCTCGATCGTTTCGGACTCTCAAGCAAAGCGCGCGCTTATCCCGCTCAGCTTTCCGGCGGACAGAAGCAACGCGTCGCCATCGCGCGTGCCTTGATGCTGGACCCGCAGCTCATGCTGTTCGACGAGGTGACATCTGCGCTCGATCCCGAGTTAGTAGCGGAGGTCGAGACTGTCATCCTCGAGCTGGCGTCGCAGGGAATGCCGATGGTCATGGTGACGCACGATATGTGGTTCGCCAGGAAAGTGGCTTCCCGCATGGTGTTCTGTGCGGACGGCGTGGTCATCGAGTCAGGAACGCCCGACGAAATGTTCAAGAATCCAAAACACACCAGGACCAGGGAATTTCTGAACAACGTCCTGCATGTGAGCTAGGAAAGAGCCGTGAACTATTCTCTGGATTTCTCCTGGATATCCTCGGGACTCGGTCTTCTCTGGCACGGCCTGGCGGTCACGCTCGTGATCGCGTTATGCGCGAACGCGATAGGCGTGGTCGCGGGGTTCGTTATCGGGATGCTTACTCAGAGCAAGTCGCGGCTCGCGCGCCTGCCGGTCTCGGCCTTCATAGAGTTCTTCCGCTGCACGCCGGCGCTGGTCCAGGTGGTCTGGTTCTTTTACTGCGTACCGATCATCTTCAACGTTTTTCTCAGTCCGTTCGCAATGGGCATTCTTGCCATTTCGCTGAATCTGACGGCGTTCAATGCCGAGGCGTACCGGGCGGGCATCCAGTCGGTTCCGCGCGACCAGCACGACGCGGGTGTCGCACTGGGTTTTTCGCCCTTTCAGCGCACGACCCTGATTGTGCTTCCACACGCTTTTCGCATGGCGCTACCGGTTTTGGTCACCAATGGCATCTCGGCGATGCAACAGACGTCGCTGCTCTCGGTGGTAGCGATCCAGGAGCTGATGTATCGAGGTAAGGAGGTGGCTTCGGATACCTATAGACCATTGGAAGTGTTTACGACCGTCGGCGTTTTGTACCTTGTGGTGTCCGTGGTCGTTGCGCATGCGTTGCGTGTGATCGAGCGCAAACGGTCCTTCAACTATTCAGCGGCGTAGCCAGTCATGAAATTCAATTTCGTGTTCTTGCTTGGATATGTCGAGCCATTGCTGGACGGGCTCGCGCTGACCGTCAAGCTGACCCTGGCGTCCGCAATCGCTGGAATTGCCCTGGGCTTCGCGGCGAGCCTCGTACGTACCTATGGCCCCGCCTATGCCCGCGCAATAGCGACCGGTTATGTGGAAGTGTTTCGCGGTACGCCGCTGCTGGTCCAGTTGTTCTGGTTCTTCTTCTGCTTGCCGCTTTTGCTTCACGTGAATATCGGCGTGGGTGTTGCATCGTTTGCCGCGCTTAGCTTGTACATGGGCGCGATTACGTGCGAGACCTTCCGCGGGTCGCTGACCTCCATCAAGAAGGAAGAGCTGGACGCGTGCGTGGCGCTTGGGCTGAGTCGCATGACACGCGTGACGCACATTATCTTGCCGCTCGCATTTATCCGTTCGATGCCCACCTTGCTGTCCAACATAGTCAGCCTGTTCAAGGAAAGCGCACTGGTGTCCGCGCTTGGCATGGCGGACCTTATGTTCGTCGGCCAGAACATTGCGAACACCAGTGCCCGGCCGGTGGAGGTCCTGACCACGACGGCGCTCATCTACTTCGTGGTCGCGTATCCGCTTACGCGATGCGTCGGACATATCGAACGGAAGGTACTCGAGCGGTTCTAGTGGCTAAACGATCTGGGAACAATGCATATGAAAATGAAGCGAATGGTCAATGTCGTTGGTATGCACACCGGCGGCGAGCGCAACGACGTGATCACCGGCGGCGTTCTCGATGTTCCCGGCAAAACGATGTTCGAGAAGATGCGATATCTGGAAACCCAGGCTGACGATCTGCGCAAATTCTTGCTACAGGAGCCGAGAGGAACGGTGACCCAATGCATCAATCTCGTGCTTCCACCTTGTGATCCGCAAGCAGACGCTGGATTTGTGATCATGGAATCAGAGCATTACCCGCCCATGTCCGGCAGCAACACTATTTGCACGGTGACGGCGCTGCTGGAGACGGGCATGTTGCCGATGCAGGAACCCTACACCGATCTGACCCTGGAGGCGCCCGGCGGCCTGATCAAGGTTCGGGCGGAGTGCCACGACGGCAAGTGCGTCAATGTTCGCTTCTCTAATGTGCCGTGTTTTGTGTTCGGGCTTGATCTTCCTCTGGAAGTGCCGGGTATCGGCACGCTGACGGTGGATGTCGCTTATGGCGGGATGATCTACGTACTCGTTAATGCCGCGGCGCTAGGCTTTTCTATCGTCCCGGATGAAGCGGCAGACATGGTCGACATGGGCGAGGCGATCAAGGCGGCGGCGGCCGTGCAGATCCCTGCGGTTCATCCGGAGAATCCGGACATCCATACGATCAACCAGACTCTGTTCGCCGGTCCTCTTGAACGTAGACCGGATGGCCTTTCGTCGAGGAACGGCGTGATCGTCTCGCCGGGTCGCCTGGATCGCTCTCCGTGTGGCACGGGAACCAGCGCGCGGCTTGCGGTTCTCCACGCGCGTGGCCTGATCGAGCCGGGCGAGCGATTCATCCATAAGTCGATCATCGGCTCCGAATTTACCGGGGAGATCGTCGAGACGCTCACAGTCGGCGGCAAGCCGGGCATACGTCCGGCTATTTGCGGCGGCGCGTGGATCACGGGCTTTCATCAGTACGTGCTCGACTCGTCCGATCCCTTTCCAGCGGGCTACACATTAAGCGACCTCTGGAAGAAAAGGGCCTAGGGACGTTCTTGTAGCAAAGGATTTTGCTGAGCCTTTGTAGCAGGTCTAGATCAGACGAAGGGGCCCATTGACGCGGGCACGCGTAAACGTTTTCCATTACGCAAGCGTGTTTGGGCATCACTGTGCCCATTTTTGGACTGGAGGATGAGATGAGCGATAACCCGATTGGACGAGAGAATGAAGCAACCAAAGAGGTCGCCCGCAGGGGCATGGTTCTGTACGTGCATCCGGACAAGGAAGAGAGTTACTGGCAGCCGCAACCGGCGAACGGATATGCATCGGTACATGTCGCACCGCATCTGGTGCCGATGGACCGTCAGTTTGCAGTCGGCACGCAGAGCTTGCCACCGGGCGGGGTCGTTCGCCTTCACTCCCATACCGATAACGAAGAGGTGCTGCACTTTATCTCCGGCGCGGGGAGGGCCGAACTGGACGGTAAGGAGTACCGGCTAGAGCCTGGCGTGACTCTGTTCCTCGGCAAACTGCGCACACATACGTTTATCAACGATGGCGAGGTCGATCTGCATTGGGTGTGGTTCTTCGTGCCCTCGGGACTCGAAACATTCTTTCGCGAGATCGGCCGTCGGCGCACGCCCGGTGAAGCTACGCCAGAGCCATTCCCGCGTCCGGCGGACGTTGCGCAGATCGAGGCCCGAACCGTGTTCACCCAGCCTGGTGAGAGTGGCAAGAGGCAGGAATGACGGAGGGGCGCACGAACTCAGGTATTCATTACGAAGCATCCGGCAGTGGAGACGCGCTGGTGTGCATCTCCGGGCTTGGCGGCCTTGCGTCCTTCTGGCGGCCGGTTGCCGCGTTGCTTGCGGATCGCTATCGAGTGATCTCTTTCGATCATCCAGGAGTCGGCCGCAGCGACAGGGACGCGGACCAGCGCATACCGGCGATCGCGCAAGCCGCGCTGGAAGTGCTCGATGCCGAAGGCGTGATCCATGCGCATTTCCTTGGGCACTCCACGGGCAGTCTGGTGGCACAGACGCTTGCGCTCGATCATCGGCACCGGTGCAGGAAGCTTGTGCTCAGCGGCGGCTGGGCGAAACCGGACCGGCGCTTCAGGGACCTGTTCGATCTACGGCGGCGGATGCTCGAGAAGCTGGGTACGCGCGCTTATTCTGCGTTCTCGCGCCTTGGGGGTTATGACGCTCAGTGGTACGAACAGAACGTGGCGTCGTCGCCGCTGCAGTTCGATGGTGACGATGAGTTCGACAAGCAGACGGTAGTCAATCGAATCGAGATGCTGCTTGGGTATGACCGTGTCGACGAGCTCGTGGCGATCGACAAGGAAACCCTGGTCGTGGGTGCACGCGACGATTTCATCGTGCCCTTCTATCACTCGGAGGATCTGGTGCAACACATCCGGAACGCGACGCTCGTCGAGGCCCAGGGCGGCCATTTTTTCCCGCAGGTCGATCCGCAAGCGTTTGCATCGCGGATAAGCGCATTCCTGGACAGGTGACCCATGACAATGCCGGAGTTGAATGGACAATCGTCGGTCCCCCGTGACAATAAGACACGCTTTGCAGCGGACGAACGGATCGCGATCGTCGGCATGGGCGCGATGGGAAAGCGTGTTTTGGCGACGTTGCTTGAACGAGGTATCGGGGCTCGCCAGCTATCGTGTCTCGTTCCCCATCGCGAGGTGGACTCTCTCAACATGCAATCAATCGAGATCGAGGTTTTCCATGACGTCGCCTCTCTTGTTTCATGGAACCCGACGCTTTGCGTCGAGTGCGCGGGCCACGCGGCAGTCGACGAGACGGTCATCCCGCTTCTTGAGCGCGGAGTCGACGCCATCCTGGTTTCCGTCGGCGCGCTGGCGTCCGCGCCGCTGCTCGAGAAGATCAATCGCGCGATGACGCTCGGCGGTTCGAAGCTGACGTTGGTGTCCGGCGCGATCGGGGGCATTGACGCATTGCATGCAGCACGCATGGGAGGTCTCGACTCAGTCCGCTACACGGGACGAAAACCACCGCGCGCATGGCAGGGATCGCCCGCGGAAGGACAGTTCGAGCTGCTTACAATCGATAAACCCACCGTGATCTTCGAGGGCACCGCAGGCGAGTCGGCAAGGCTTTTCCCGAAGAACGCGAACGTTACCGCGGCTATTGCGCTGGCTGGTATCGGCTTCGAGAGAACGACGGTCACCATGATGGCCGACCCGGGCGTCGACAAGAACGTCCACGAGGTCGAAGCGGTCGGCGCGTTCGGCCGCCTGTCGATTCGCCTTGAAAACAATCCATTGCCGGATAACCCCCGGACGTCGTGGCTTGCTGCAATGAGCATCGAGGACGCGGTTATCCGTCGTCTCGGACATTCCATTTAATCTTGTGAGAAAAGAAAATGCGACTCGAAGGAAAAGTAGCTGTCGTGACGGGTGCGGCGGCCGGAATCGGCGCCGCCACGGCAGAGTTGTTTGTCAGGGAAGGCGCAAGGGTGGTTGTAGCGGACCATAACGTCGAGCAAGCTCAGGCGGTCGCGCGCGCGTTGGGTGCAGGCGCGTTGGCAGTTGGTGTGGACGTTACGGTTGCAGCCCAGATCAAGCGGCTCATTGCAGCGACCGTGGCCGAATTTGGCGGACTCGATATCCTGGTGAACAACGCGGGGTACGGTATTCGCGGCAGCGTCGTCAACACGGACGAAGAGGACTGGGACAAGGTGATCGACGTGAATCTCAAGAGCGTCTATCTGTGCTCCAAGTATGCAATACCGGAGATTGAAAAGCGGGGTGGGGGGGCGGTAGTCAACATCTCGTCGACGGCAGCGGTTTGCGGTATTCCAGACCGTGCCGCCTATGTCGCAGCGAAAGGCGGTGTTGCGTCCCTCACCCGTTCGATGGCGCTGGATCATGCAGACAAGAACATCCGCATCAACAGTATTGCGCCCGGCGTGATCTGGTCCAATTACTACGAAAAGATGCTCACGGAAGTGCCCGATCCCGACGCATTCGTGCATGGCCTGAAAGCACGTGCGCCGGTGAACCGGATGGGCACGCCGAAGGAGATCGCCACGATGGTCTTGTTCCTGGCGTGTGAGGAGTCTTCGTTTGCGACTGGCGGGATGTTCACCGTCGATGGCGGTTATACGGCGCGATAACGCCTTCGCTGCAGCGGAATCCCACACGTTCACCTGTCCGGTGAGCAGGCGGCGTTTCCTTCACGCGATTGCTTTCGGTGCAGTACTCGTTGTAGCGATGCGCGGGACGCTCGTCGATTCCCGCACGATCAGCTGAGTGTCCAGCCGGGCCGGCGTGACTTTGCCTCCGTGGGTCAGGGCGCCAATCAGCGATCGTGCCGCGAGACGTCCCATTTCCGCGGCAGGAACGGCGATAGTCGTCAACGCAGGCGAGAAGATAGTGGTGTAGTCGTCGTCATCGAAACCGACAATGGACATGTCTTCCGGCACCCGCAGGCCAAGCCGCCGGCACTCTGCTATGGCACTGAGTGCAAACACATCGGCGTTACAGACGACTGCGGTGACGCCGGGAAACTCATGGTGGATTTGCCGCATCGCATCCGCACCTTGGTGCGTCGCCGAGCCGTAACTCTTTTCGATGATATGAACTTTGTCTCCCAGCCCGTGAGCCTGCATCGTCTTCTCGAAGCCGCCCAGGCGGGCTTGTTGCCGATCGTTTCCTTGCAACGGACCAGCGATCAATGCCATCTCGCGATGACCTAGGCGGATCAGGAATTCGACCGCCTGTCTGGTCGCAGCGAAGTTGTCGAAGCCAATGGACGGCACGAGGTCGTCATCATTGTAGGAATAGGTTGTCACGCAGGGGATCTGCTTGTTGGCAAGGTAGCTTTTCAGCTTGGGATCCAATATCTTCCCAACCAGTAACAACGCCTCCGCGCCGCGTTCGACGATCCGCTTGACCGCATCGAGCATGTTGCGGTTGTCGAATCCGTTCGTCACCACGAACACGCTGTATCCAGCTAATGTCAGTTGCTCTTCGAACGCATGCGTGAGCCGCGCGAACATGGAGTAGTCGAGTGATGGAATCACCGCACCGATGATGAACGATTTGCGAAGGCGTAACGCCTTGGCCGCCGGGTCGGGACTGTAGCCGAGCTCTTTCGCCACGGCCAGGACCTTCTCACGGCTCGCCGCGCTGACGCGATTGGGGATGTTGAACGCGCGCGAGACGGTAGCGACCGAAACGCCTGCCGCCTTCGCGACGTCAAAAACGTTGATGTTGGGTTTGGCTTTCTGTCTGTTCATGGCTCGACGAAATAACGAAATCGATCGAAGTATCGCGTTCCCGGGGTTCTCGTAGTGCGGGTTAGTTTAGCACCCGGTGCCACAAGTGGAAAACGATTACACCATGATGTTTCAAAGGTTCAGGTGTTCACGCGAACATACCCGAACCGAATTTTCGGCGGCATTGCCAGCGCGTGGTGACCGCACGAGTGCTTGCCAGCCGGATCGCAGGCGCTTTTGAGAAAAGAGCCTTCCGCAGGGATTTAACGCTTAGCGACGCAGCGTGAACGTGGTCGCGTGACCCAGGGTCGCCTGTTCAAACCGGGAAGTGACCACCCCAATCACATCGCTCAACGACCGCGACGGCACCTCAACATGCAACGTGACGCATTCATGCCGGCGATCTGTCGCCACCACCTGCATACGCGCTTCATCGCCCAGCGCCTTCTGCAAAACGCGGCGCGGCCCGCTGGAGTCAAGCCCCGGCAGGATGAGATCGAACGCAACTACTGTGTGAAGTTTTCGTGAGGCCCGCACGTACGGCTTGGCCACTGAAAGAGAAGAGGATCGGACCGGGGAAGCAACGCTTGCCTGAAGCATCGGATAGTGCACCGTCTCGCGACGGGCGGTGGTGGGAACAACGCCACTTTAGCGAGCAGCGTATTAACAACAGGCATGGATCCTTGCCGTCACCGTAAAGAAAGCGTTAAACAGGCATTGGCGCGGCCGGAATGGTCTCCCGTACCAGTTTCGCGACACGCTGCGCAAACTCCTCGTCCTTCGTCGTGAACACCTCACGCTCGCCCTCCGGCGTCATCACGTACATTCTGTAAATTACGTCCTGCGTAATCCAGGACAAATATCCCACCACGGCAATCATCACGCCGAGCAGCAACGCCGGCCCCGAGCCGAGAATTCCACCCGCTACCGCCACGATCAAGCCGATCACCCCCAGCGCAATAGGCAAGGGCTTCTGCCTCGGCACCATCACCACCGTTGCGCCGCGCAGATCGCGCAACGGAAACAATTGCCCCGACGCACTCAAGCCGGCGCGGGCGAACGTGATACCTCGTTCGTTAAAAGGGAGATCCTGTTGCATGGTTCGAAGTCGTGTCGGCAGAAAGAAAGGCGCAGATTAACAGACACGCACGGCCCGCCGCATCCCACAGATCGTCGCACCGGACCCGAACCCGGGCGGACAACCCGAAGCGATCCGTTACATTTCGATACTTTTTTGTGCGCGGTTGCTGTCGATTTGCACCTGCGTCAAGCGTCTACCTGCTGAAGCCACCCCAACCGGAGACATCGATGAAATTCTTGTGCCTCATTTTCTTTGACGAGCGCGTGCTCGACGATCTGTCGAAACGGCAGTACGACGCGCTGGTCGACGAATCCCTGGCGTACGACGAGCGCTTGCGCGAGAGCCGTCATTTCATCACTTCCCAGGCGCTGCAGTCCGCCAAGGAGGCGGTCACGCTACGGGTTCGCGGCGAGGAGGTCTCGATCACGGACGGCCCGTTCGCCGAGACCAAGGAGCAGGTGGGCGGTTTCATCCTGATCGAGGCACGCGACCTGAACGAAGCCATGCGCGTGGCGTCCGGATTTCCCGGCGCGCGGCTAGGCGGCGTGGAAGTGCGTCCGGTCAAGGAGTTGCGGGTGTCGTGGTCGGACGCATGAGTTGCACAACCTGAAAGGAGCAAACGATGCAAACGCTATTGAAAGACAGTCACGCGTTCAGCGGTTTTGCGGTGAAGGATCTCGTCGAAGCGAAGGTGTTTTACACGGAGACCCTCGGCCTCGAAGTGACGAGCGAGGCCATGGGAATTCTCAAGCTACATCTGGCGGGCGACAACAACGTGCTGGTCTATCCGAAGGCCGACCATGTGCCCGCGACATTCACGGTGCTGAACTTTCCAGTCGACAGCGTGGACCAGACAGTCGACGCACTGAGCGCACGCGGCGTGCGTTTTGAACACTACGACGCGCCGCTTCCGAAGACAGACGCAAAAGGGATTTGCCGCGATCCCCGCGGCCCGGCGATTGCCTGGTTCAAGGATCCGGCTGGCAATATTTTCTCCGTGCTGGAGGAGCGATAAGAGCATTGGTCACGCTCACGCATCCATCGCCGACTCGCTGGACACCAGCCGCAATTCGTCGGCAATGATCGCAATCAGCGATTCCGCCGCCGCGCTCAACGGGCGTCGCGGATGACTGATCCGAACGATATGGCGCACGATCCGCGGCGCAAGAATGGGATAGGCGCGCAGCGTGCCGAGCCGCACCGCGCGCTCGACCACGATGCGCGGAAGGATCGTCGCAAAGCGCGTGCTTTCCACCAGCTTGACGATCGTGCTCAGCACGTCGATCTCGAAGCGAGGCGCGAGCAATACGTCTTCGTGCTGGGCGGCGGTATCGAGCACACCACGCAAACCGTGGCGTTTGGTCGGCAACACCAGTTCGAGCTCAGGAAGCTGCGCAAGCTCGATGGCGTGCGGCAAGTCGGGACCATGCACGGCGCTGGTGACCAGCACCATCTCTTCATCGAGCAAGGGCTGCGAGTCGAGCGACAGACGCGTGCGCGGTTTGTTGATCAGCGCGGCGTCGAGCTGCCCACCCGACACCCAATCTATGAACGTCGCGCTGTAACCGTCGGACACGGTCACTTCCACATGCGGATAGCGGGCGTGAAAACGCGATAGTGAGTCCGCCAGCACGCTCTCTGTCACGGAAGCAATCAACCCTATCGACACATGCCCGGTCACCACTTCATCCCGCTGAACCAGTTGCTGGCGCGCGTGCGCGAGGTCGCGCATGATCGGCAGGAACAGGCGGTACATCAGGCGTCCGGCCGCGGTCGGCGCCATGCCATGCGCCCCGCGCTCGAATAGCTGCTGATGCAGTTCGTCCTCGAGCTTGGCGATCTGCATGCTCAGCGCCGGCTGCACGATGTTCAGCCGCTTCGCCGCCCGCGTGACGGAGCCGTCCTCGAACAGCGCGATGAAATACTGAATCTGCTTCAGGTCCATGTCGGCGGCCCATCAATAAGTCTAATGAAGGAGTAGTTATTTATCAGATGTGGGGTTCGCGTGTCGGGCGTCCAACCCCCGTGCCAGTGATATCCCACTAACGGAATGCTTACATCGGGGCAAACACGGATATCACGTGCGCTGATCGAGAACATCAAAAAACAGTATTAGAAGTTATATCGCGTTGTCGCTACGCTTCATTTCACAATGATGGAGACGTAGATGAACCAACGTGACGCCGCGACGAACGGCACCGTATCCGCCGCACCAACCGCATCAACCTCGCCCGCCAGGCAGTCTTTCGACGCGTTGTCGCTGCGTGGCTGGCTCGCGCACTTGTCGGCAACGGGACGCCTCGCGACTATCGCAAAGCCAGTCGCGCTGAAACACGAACTCGCGGCGGTGGCGAAGCGGCTCGACGGCAAGCAGGCGGCGGTGTTCCTCGCTCCCGGCGGCCACGACATGCCGGTAGTCAGTGGTTTCATGTCGAAGCGCGCCTGGATCGCGGAAGCAATGGGCGTGGCCGAGAAAGACCTGCTGCAATGTTTCCGCGATGCAGCGGATCATCCACTGCCGTGGAAGGAAGTTTCCGCAGGGGAAGCGGCCTGCCAGCAAGTCGTGCACACCACGGGCATCGACCTTCACGCGTTGCTGCCGATCCCCACGCATAGCGAGCACGACAACGGCCCGTACATTACCGCGGGTCTCGTGATCGCGCGCAATCCGCGCACCGGCGTGCAGAACGTCTCGATCAACCGTATTCAGGTCCACGCCCGTGAACGCATGGCGATCCTGCTGCTGCCGCGCCATCTCTACGCGTTCCAGAAGATGGCCGAAGCCGCGGGCGATGCACTCGATATCGCGGTGGCGATCGGCGTCGATCCGCTGACCATGCTCGCGTCCCAAGCCATTTCCCCGATCGATTTCGACGAACTGGAAATTGCCGGCGCACTGCACGGCGCACCGTTGCCGGTCGTCAAATGCGTGACCAGCGATGTTCGCGTGCCGGCGTTTGCGGAGATCGTGATCGAAGGCCGCATCCTGCCGGACGTGCGCGAAGCGGAAGGTCCGTTTGGTGAATTTCCGAAGTACTACAGCGCGCAGGAAGCGCGAGAAGTGATCGAGGTGGCTGCTGTCACGCACCGGAAGAACCCGATTTATCACACCATCGTGCCGGCCGAAATGGAGCACTTGCTGCTCGGTGCGATTCCGCGCGAGGCGACGCTTTTATCGCATCTTCAGCGCAGTCATCCAGGCGTGACCGACGTGCATCTTTCGGTGGGCGGCGTGTGCCGTTATCACTTGTGGGTGCAGTTCGCGAAGAAGCGCGAGGGTGAGGCGAAGAACGTGATCCTGTGCGCGCTCGGCGCGCATTACGACATCAAGCAGGTCGTGGTGGTGGACTCCGACGTGGACATCCATGATCCCGCCGAAATCGAATGGGCGATCGCGACGCGTTTCCAGGCCGACCGCGATCTCGTGCTGATAGAAG
>Ga0255336_101176_pt1 | contig 22117 bp, 20 predicted proteins | sample MeOH1_35cm_T3_17_FD_189102 | JGI IMG/M metagenome (GOLD analysis project Ga0255336, IMG submission 189102) | Sandy soil microbial communities from University of British Columbia, Vancouver, Canada - MeOH1_35cm_T3_179 | ecosystem: Engineered > Artificial ecosystem > Sand microcosm > Unclassified ...
CGCCCGCAATTTGGCATCTTCCCAATGGTCGAGTTACCCACCGGCGACAGCAGCAGGAATCTCGGCAATGGACAGACCTGGGCTCGACTCCCCATGTGGGTGCAGAAAAGCTGGGGACCATGGACGAGTTATGGCGGCGCGGGTTACGTCATCAACCGCGCACCGGGAATGCGCGATCACACCTTTGCAGGATGGGAAGTGCAACGTGAGTTAGATAAGAAGCTGATGCTCGGCGTCGAATGGTTTGACCCCGGACGCGATAGTGATGCGAGCAAGGGAACGCACCTGATCAACGCCGGTGGGATTTATAAGATCACTGAAGATTTCAACATTCTCTTCACCGCCGGACACAGTGTTCACGGCGTATCGCACACCGTTGCATATGTCGGACTCTACTGGACGTGGGGCCCCGAAGCTGCGAAAGAACCTGCAAGACTCTCAATGCATTCGTTGCACAGTCGAAGAGTTCATCTGTAGATGCGTACACTCACACTTCTGCCCTCTTGCCATTTCCATAGCGAAGATACAATGCCGTGCAATCATCCGAGAGCGGCGTTTGCTCACGGTAGGCATGAACCGCCTCGAACAGCTTACCCAGTGAAAACTCCGATTGCAGTGCAGCTTCCAGCGCCTCATTCCCCAGGAACTCGCCCTCGTGGTTTTCCGCCTCCACGACCCCGTCGGTAAACAGCAGCACTCGATCTCCATCGCATAGCTGCGCGCGTCCGCTCGTAAACGTCACCGGAGAGAGCAGTCCGACCGGCAGATTCTCATTTTCCAGCGAGCGGATCGACCCTCCCGAGTACAGCAACGGTTTTACATGCCCGCAATTGATGTACTGAACCGCGCCATCTTCATAAACTTTCATCATCACCAGCGTCGCATACTTCTGGCCGACGATTTTGTTATAGACGTACAGATTCAATCCTTCCGCAATCTGCTCCAGCGGCAATCCCTGCCGCAGTTGAGGATAGATCGCTCCCTGCAGCACAGAAGCCAGCAACGCAGCCGAAATTCCTTTTCCCGAGACATCCGCAACTACAACCGCAACGCAGTCGTCCAGCCGGATCACGTCGTAGAAATCGCCACCGATCTCTTTACAGGAAATGTTTCTCGCCTCGACTTCGGCAAACGATAGCGATGGAATCTTCACTTCCATTAAACTGCGTTGGATAGTCGAGGCAATCGCCAACTCCCGCTGATAGGCCAGCGCCTCTTGCTCCGATTTCACAAGGTATGCATTCTCGACCAGTGCCGCCGCCTCCCGTGCAATCGCGCGAATCAACTCGTGACTTACGTCCGGAAGTTTTCCTTTTTCAGTGCGGCTATCCAGGTACAGGACACCCATCGCCCCTTGGTCGTTGCACCCGCAACTTCCACGAAACTGTGATTTGCGCAGCGGAATGCAAACAATGCTTCGCAGATCGTGAGCAATAATGCTCTCGCGGCCCGTCATTCCCGGGTCCCCCATGCTCAACACGAACTCCGAGGCCGAGGAAATCACTTCATGAAGCACCGAGTGCGAAATCCCCTTAGCCTCGGTCAACACGTCGCCGCGCTCGCTTCGTCCGGCTGCCAGCGACAAGTCGCCGCCTTCCTTGCATAGAAAAACAAAACCGCGCTCGGCTTTGGTCAACCGCAGGGAAGCTTCCACCAGTGTCGTCAGCACTTCGCTTAAAACCGAGGAGTTGTTCAAGGCGCGCGCGCCTTCGATGAACATGCTCAACAGGTGCAGTTCTCCCGGCTTGTCCGAAGATGTCTGCCGCGACATGATCATCGAGAGCATTTCGTGCGGGTCCGCCGCAGACCGGCCACTCGATGCCTGCCGCGAATCTTTAAAGATCAGGTAGCTGCCACCAATTGTCCCGAGTTCGATCCTGTCTCCCGCCCGCAGACAATGTTCCTGAACTATCTGCCCGTTCACGAAAGTCCCGTGGCTACTGCCCAGGTCCACAATGAAATACTCGGAATCGCGCCGCTCGATCTGCGCGTGATTGCGTGAGACATGGGGTTCGGCAATCACCACATCGCGGTCCGCACGGCGCCCAATCGTGACCACAGGCTTGGTCAGCACAAAATGCGTTTGCGTGCCATCGAAGACAATTAAGAGTTCCGCTTCCGCCGACTTCTCAACCGACGCGCTTGTCATCGACACTCCCTCCGATACCCAATTCCCGGCCAGCAGACATTTCTGGTAAATCGTTGGATGCAACCCAGCCACCCTCGGCTCCGAGGCTTTTTGGCGTAAGATTGCGTGTTCTGAACAGCTTTCGGCCACTATGTTTTGCTCTGCTTTAGAATAGTGTGTACATTAAGCCGTCAAGGAAGAACATGGAACACACCCTGCTCACCGCCCGGCTCACTCGCTCCGTGCTGATTTCGGAGAAAACCAAACACCTCGAATTCAACATTGAGGATGTCTCGAACTTTCCCTTCGTGGCCGGACAGTTCATCTCCGTACGCGAACCCCGAGGCGAAAAATTCGTCACCCGCGCCTACTCCATCGCCTCTCCCCCCCGTAGCGACAGCACCTTCGACCTCTGCCTCAACCGCGTCGAAGAGGGCTTCATGTCCAACTTTCTATGCGATCTCAACGTGGGCGACACCGCGAAATTACACGGTCCACACGGGCTTTTCGTTCTCAAGCCCGAAGTCCGGGACGTGATCCTCGTCTCCACCGGAACCGGGGTCGCTCCCTTCCGGAGCATGGTTCGCCACCTCTTTGGCCAGGATGGAAGCGGCCAGCAGCGCCACGACGGAAGGCAAATCTGGCTGGTCTACGGCACGCGCTATCCGGCGGACGTGTACTACCAGGAAGAGTTTGAAAGCCTTGCGGCCACCCAACCCAACTTCCACTACACCGCCACTTTGAGTCGAGCCCCCGAGGAATGGACCGGAAGCCGTGGGTACGTTCAGGAACATGTTCGCAAGATCGTTGGCCAGCGCAAGGATATGCACGTCTATATCTGCGGACTGAACGACATGGTCTCCTCCGTACGAGCCCTGCTTGTCGATGAGTGCGGCTGGGATAAGAAGCGCGTCATTTACGAACGCTACGACTAGAGACGCAGGTGCCCACGTCCATTCCGTACTGGCTGAAGTTTTTCGAAATCGCTTTCCGGCTGGTCAACCTTCTGGGCGGCTTAGTCCAAAACACTTACGCCTAAAAACCTTGTTGATCTGCGGAGGACATAACGGCGATCTGGAGTTCCTGTGTCTCGATATGGATGTGCTCGCGCATCCAATCCCCGCAAAGATCACGCAGTCGAAGCGGGGCGGAAACATCATTCCGGCTTAGGTCCAACTCTATTTTGAAAATCTCTGCCATCATCCCCATCTGCGCATCGCGATGTTCGGCCAGGAGCGGGAACAACATCTTCCGCAGGAACTCCTCTTCGTGAACCAAATGGAGCAAAATGAGCTCAGTCAAAATCTCGGAAACCGCGCGCATCCGTTGCAGGCTGCTCCCCTCAAGAATCGTTCGGCTCAATTCCAGGTACTTCCGATGAATCTCTGAATGCTCTTCATCGAGCACCCCTAGTCCTGCTACTTGCTTTTCGGAAAACTGGGTTAGCCTCGCCATCTGGTCTCCTTTGACGATCTACGTGCAATTAATCTTCCTTTTCGAAATTGAGTTCTCTACCCTGGAATGCGGGCTACTGCATAGGCTCTAACCTCTTGAAACTAAGATCATTTCGCTCTCTTCAATGCGTTCTACTCCCATTTCAAGGCACAGGCCCCGGGATATTCCTCGCGTTCCGTCGGGCAAAGGATACGTAGTCGCAGGCAAAAATTTTCGCTCTGTTCTGCTTCGCATTTAGACACACTTCGTCACCCTTGGGTTCCTTTTTTTTGTTAAGCGAACAGCACCCCAAAATCCGTTTTCCGTCATAAATATGGCTGCCCGTTAGCCCAAATTCTTCCTGCATCCTCCACTCAACAGACCACATCTATTAAGTTGACAGTAAGTCACTCAGGTTCTATCATCGCAATCGTATTAAGTCTGAGTTGCGCGTCTCACGGGCGCTCTGTCGGGTTCGGTACTCCTGTCCAAGTGCCAACCTCAACACTTTTCGCGATTTACCGCAGGAGGCAGTGAACAATGGCAAAGATTATCGGTATTGATCTGGGAACAACGAACTCGGTTGTAGCCATCATGGAAGGCGGCGAGCCCAAGGTGATTCCCAACGAAGAAGGCGGTCGCACCACGCCGTCCGTAGTCGGTTTCACCAAAACAGGGGAGCGCCCCGTCGGCCAGGTCGCCAAGAACCAGGCAATCACCAATCCCGAAAACACCGTTTTCTCCATCAAGCGCTTCATGGGACGCCGTTTCGATGAAGTCAGCGAAGAAATGAAGATGGTGCCTTACAAAGTAGTGCAGTCAGGCGACCACGTGGCAATCGAGGCTCAGGGCAAGGAATACACGCCGCCTCAGATCTCGGCAATGATCCTCCAGAAGCTGAAGAAAGCCGCCGAGGACTATCTTGGCGAGCCGGTCACCGAAGCCGTCATCACCGTACCTGCGTACTTCAACGATTCCCAGCGCCAGGCCACGAAGGATGCCGGAAAGATTGCCGGACTCGACGTCAAGCGCATCATCAATGAGCCCACGGCCGCTGCGCTCGCCTACGGACTCGACAAGAAGAAGGACGAGACCATCGCCGTATATGACTTTGGCGGCGGCACCTTCGATATATCGATTCTTGAGGTCGGCGAGGGCGTAATCGAGGTAAAGTCCACCAACGGCGACACTCACCTGGGCGGCGACAACATCGACCAGCGGGTAGTCGGCTGGCTGGCGGATGAGTTCCGCAAGGATTACGGGCTCGACCTGCGCAGCAAGGGCAATGAGATGGCGATGCAGCGACTGCGCGACGCAGCCGAGCGCGCCAAGATCGAGTTGTCCACGACCATGCAGACCGAGATCAATCTGCCGTTTATTACGGCTGACGCCTCGGGACCGAAGCACCTGGTCAAGACTCTGACTCGCGCCAAGTTGGAAGAGATGGTGCGCGACCTGATTGAGAACTCCATCAAGCCCTGCGTACAGGCATTGAAGGACGCCGGAATCGACGCCAGCAAGATCGACGAAGTTGTCCTCGTTGGCGGTCAGACCCGTATGCCGATGATTCAGCAGAAGGTGAAGGAATTCTTCGGACGCGAGCCGCATCGCGGCGTCAATCCGGACGAAGTCGTTGCCATCGGCGCGGGCATTCAGGGCGGCGTGTTGCAGGGAGAGGTAAAGGACCTGCTGCTGCTTGACGTGACTCCGCTTTCGCTTTCGATTGAAACCTACGGCGGCGTTGCCACCACCATGATTCCGCGCAACACCACGATTCCGACTCGTAAGAGCGAGAACTTCTCGACCGCGGCCGACAATCAGACCTCGGTAGAGATTCACGTCCTCCAGGGTGAGCGTCCCATGGCGGCCCAGAACCGCACTCTCGGAAAGTTCCACCTCTCCGGGATTCCGATGGCGCCCCGTGGCGTGCCTCAGATCGAGGTAACGTTTGACATCGATGCCAACGGCATCTTGAACGTGACCGCCAAGGACACGGCGACCGGCAAGGATCAGAAGATTGCCATCACCTCATCCAGCGGCCTGAGCAAGGAAGAAATCGAACGCATGGCCAAGGAAGCCGAGGCACACTCTGCCGAAGACAAGCAAAAGCGCGAAGAAGTCGAAACGCGTAACCAGCTTGATGCCATGGTTTATCAGACCGAAAAGATGTTGAAGGAGAATGGCGACAAGATCTCCGGCGGCGAGCGCGGCGAAGTTGAAAACGCTCTCGGCGATGCCAAGAAGGCTCTGGAGAGCGGCGATCATAAGTCAATGCAAACCGCTCGCGACCGCCTGCAGGCAGCATCTCACAAACTAGCCGAAGCGATGTACAAAGCCACTCCTCCTAACCCCGACGCTGGAGCGCAGCACTCCGAAGCGCAACCGAAGTCGGAGGCCAAGAAGGATGACGGCGTAATCGACGCCGAGTATGTGGATGTAGAGGATAAAAAGTAATTCGCCGGAAGAGTAACGGATGGATCACGCGGCCAGAGCGTCGGCGCTCTGGCCGATTCACAAGACGGGAAGTCGAAATGAAACGGCAGTTCGACCGGCTCGTAGAAGGGGAACTCATGAATTTTGAAGTCAACGGCATCTCGTACTTTCTCACTTTCGATACCAGCGAGGCGCAGTGGTTCTTGCTCACGCCATCGCGCGATGGCATCGAGTCGATGGAAATACACAATGACGGCACGCTGCTGACTGGACCGGTGCTGCTCTCGCCGTCCAATAACAGCGCAAGCCGCGCCAACTAGGATTCCCCGATCCGGTTTCAAATCTGCCCCTGCCGGCAGTCGCCAGCATGGCGAGCGTCCGGCAGGGGCAGCGAACTTTTGCGGGTAACAATTCTTGGGCTGCCGCGACCTTTGTAAAAAGAAAGTCTTTGTAGAGTTGCAGTGCGCAAGTATGCTGAAGCGTAGTGTTCTGTTTCAGGGAAACGAGCGAGAAAAACCATAATGGCCGCAACCGACAAAAAAGATTATTACGGCATTCTCGGCTTGAAAAAAACGGCCACCGCTGACGATGTTCGCAAGGCCTTCCGCAAACTCGCGCGCAAATATCATCCCGACGTAAATCCGGGCGACAAGAAGTCGGAGGAGAAGTTCAAGGAACTCTCCGAAGCCAATGAGGTTTTGAGCGACCCAAAGAAGCGCAAGATTTACGACCAGCTCGGCTTTTATTCGGACAATATCGATCCCAAGACAGCCGAAGCCTATGCCAACAGTGGCTCCGGCGGAAGTCCCTTCGGCCACGGCGGCAATCCTTTCGGCGGCTACAACCAGGGAGCCCAGCACCAGGAATTTGATTTTCGCGATTTCGATTTTGGTAGTGCGCAGCAAGGTGGACGTGGAACCGGTAGCTTTCGCGACATCTTCTCCGGCATCTTTGGTGGCGGGGGCATGGCGCAGGAGCCTGCCAATGCCGCCGGCAGCGACGTAGAGTACAAAGCACAGGTTCCCTTCTGGGAGGCCATTCGCGGCGGCGAGATGAAGTTGAACATCCAGCGTCCGTCCTCCATGGGACGCATGACACCCGAGCCTGTCTCGTTCCGCATCAAACCCGGAACCCGCGACGGACAGCGCATCCGCCTCGCCGGAAAAGGAAATCCCGGCATGCGCGGCGGCCCGCCCGGAGACCTCTACATCATTGTGCAGATTGCCGAACATCCGGTCTTTCACCGCGATGCCGATGACATCAGTATCACCCTCCCCATTCTTCCGTGGGAAGCCGCTCTGGGAGCGAAGGTAGAGGTGCCGACCATCGATGGCCGCACCGTGTTGCGCATTCCTCCCGGCACGCAGAGCGGGCAGAAGCTTCGCATGAGGGAGAAGGGCGTACCGTCGGCAACCCGCCCTGGCGTCATCGGCGATCAGATCGTCAAAATTCGCATCGTCGTTCCCGAGATTCCCAACGTCGAGGCCAAAGAGCTCTGGCAGAAGCTCGAGAAAATGCATCCCGACGATCCGCGAGCCGAGTTGTATTCAAAGATTTAGTTGCGTCGTTGAAAATAAGAAGATCCTATGACGAAACGAAAAGGCAAAGGCGCGTACATGATTTCGGTGGTGGCCGAGATGTATGAAATCCACCCGCAGACACTGCGTCTCTATGAACGCGAAGGCCTGCTGAAACCATCACGCAGCGATGGCAACACTCGCCTCTACACCGAAGACGATCTCAAGCGTCTTGAGTTCATCCTCTCGCTCGCCCGCGATCTCGGCGTCAACATTGCCGGCATTGGCATCATCCTCAACATGCGCGAGCGCATGGAAGTGATGCAAACCCAGATGCAGGAATTCGTGAAATACGTGCAGCACGAAGTCATGACCCGCGCCAACCAGGCCATGCCAAAAGAAGGTCTGATCCCCTTGCGCCGTCCCGTCGTCATTCCCCCCGGCAAAAAATCCAAATAAAAAGGGACAGCCTCAGCGCCGTCCCTTCTTTTACGATCTCAATCCCAGCGGCCTACTTGATCCAACCCACCCAAACGGGTTTTCCTTTTTCGTCCCGCATCACCATCACGTCGCCCTTGCGAGTCACCTCACGGGCCAGCATCACCGCATTCCCCTCGACCGTCAATTGCGATCCCAGGATTTCGATACTGTCGCCCTTGGCAAAGGTGATTTCCATTTCGCTGAGGAATTTCTGCGGCGCGACCACCACATCCAGCGATCCTTTGTCGCTCGTCAGGGTCAAATGAACGGTCGAGCTCTCGTCGGTCTTCACATCCGCCACGACGCCTTTGATCTTAACTTCGCTGCTCTTCTCGTATTTGAGCGGCGGGGTCGTCGTAGCGCTTGCCCAGGTGAACGCGAGCAGAACAATCGCTGCGACTGCCAATACCAATTTGAAGGAAGCCGGCCGAAACATGGTTTACTTCTCCTTTCGGAGACAGGGAGCGGTCTGTCACGGCACTCTTACGCTCTGTGCTGCGGCGGACTGGTCGTTGGGCGGTCATCTCCGTCTCCTGAACCGGCGGGCGATCTGCATCGAAATCGCTCGTTTAAGGTCGCAAACAACGTAGTCCGCTCCTGCTTTTTGTACAGTGAGGCTAGTCACACGAGCCCGTGATGGTCCCCGTGCTCGCCCGCAAGCGAGCCGCTCAACCTCATTCAGATTGCTCCCTGAGGCGTTTCGGGAAATAATCATCCGACCAATATCTCTGTCAACCAGGAATAGCACACGTGCGCTGGCCCAATTCTTACCGGTATCTGACCCGCCTCAATGTCCCAACGACCGAGGCCGAGCGAAGCCGCGTTGAGACCGTGCTGGGAGCACTCCGCTCCGTCCTTGCCGTGCTGGCCCTCGTTGCGTTTTCCATGGAGACGCCCGAGCCAGCCAAATTCACCCACCTGGTCTACATTCTTCTTGTTATTTGGGTGGCACACAGTCTTGCTATCTTCACCTACGTGTCCAACCGTCCGGTCACTCCACTGTTTCTCTGCGTTCTGCACGCCGGAGACATCATCTGGCCGACGCTCATCACCGCATTCTCCCATGGCTCCAGTTCGCCGTTTATCCCCATCTACTCGTTCGCTTTGATTTCCGCGGGGTTCCGTTGGGGATTCCGTGAGGCCCTGCTCACCTCGGTTGTAGGCGGCATCGTTCTGGAAATCGAGGCCATCTTTCTTCGCGGCACCGCCTGGGGAGAGTTTGAGAGCAACCGCGTCCTCCTGCGGTCCGCTTATCTCCTGGTAATCGGCTATCTGGTTGGCATCCTGGGCGAGAACGAAAAGGAGCGCCGCGCCGAGTCGGCAGTAGTGACCCGGGTACTCCGGTCGGCGCGTACCGAGCACAGCATGTCCGCGGTTTTGCAAATTGTGTTCGATGAATTCTTCAGCCTCTTCAGCGGCTCACGCATATTTCTGGTTGCCCATGATCTCTCCACCGACCAGGTTTACCTCTGGCAAACGCAACCGCCCGACCAGGGCGACACGCGCCCATACTTCAAAGAGATCGTCAGCGACGATCGCCTGACTTATCTGCTGCCGGACTACTCAGCCACGTTTTTCTGCGCCCAGAGTTCGCCCAGGCGGATACAAATGCTCGCGCTTAGCCCAAAGGCGCAGCCCCGCGTAGTCACCGGACGAATTCCATCCCTTCCCATCCTGCCCGAAGACACCAAATCTCTTCTCGCCGTGACCGCGCCCCTGGGACAGGCCTGGCGGCTCCGGCTCCTGCTGCCGAACGCCTGCATGGGCAAAAACATCCTGGAAGAGTTGACCTTCGCAAGCTCTCTCTTTGAACAGGCTGCCACCGCAATTTATGGTGTTTACCTGATGCGCAGATTGCGTGCCCGGGCCAGCGCCATCGAACGTGCCCGAGTCGCTCGCGAACTGCACGACGGCGTCGTTCAATCGCTGATTTCGTCTGAAATGCGGGCTGACATCCTCAGGCGCCGTGCGGAAAAGGAACATCCACCGCTCGCTCCCGAAATTGGCTCCCTACAAAGCCTGCTCCGAATTCAGGTAAGCGAACTCCGCGAGCTGATGCAGCAACTCAAGCCCGTTGAGGTCGAACCGGATCAACTGCTTGATCATCTTGCCGAGCAAGTCGATCGTTTCCGCCGCGATTCCGGCATTTCTGCGCGCTTCATCTCCACCGGCGAGGAGATTCACCTTTCCACCCACGCCTGCCGCGAGATTCTTCTCATCGTCCGCGAAGCGCTGGTCAACATCCGCAAACACGCAAAAGCCTTGGACGTCGTAGTCTCCTTCGGCCGCCACGACGGATATTGGCGATTGTGTATAAGTGATGATGGCGTTGGTTTTGGCTTTGAAGGTACACTGGCTGGAGTAGAGCTGATGAAATCGGCAAAAGGGCCCGCAATCATCAAAGAGCGTGTTGCCAATCTCGGTGGAGAGCTCTTCATCGATTCACAACTTTCACGCGGTTCCCAGTTGCTCATCAAGCTTCCCCAAAAGGGCTATCTCCCACATATGGACAGTAAACATGGACAGTAAGAAAGTGAGCCTTGTCATCGCCGATGACCACACGATCTTTCGAGACGGTCTTCGTCGTCTGCTCGATTTGGAAGATGGATTTGAAGTGATCGGCGAAGCGGCAAACGGCTCCGAAGTCGTCGCCATGGTGCATGAGCATCATCCCTCCATTCTGCTGCTCGACCTCGCCATGCCCAAGATGCCGGGACTTGAGACCTTGCGTGAACTCGCGCAACAACACATCTCCACGCGCACCATTCTCCTCACTGCTGCCATCCAGCGCCGTCAGATCGTCGAGGCGCTGCAGACGGGCGCCTGGGGCGTTGTCATGAAAGAATCCGCCACCCAGCTCTTGCTCAAGGCGATCCGGACTGTTGTCGGAGGACTGTATTGGGTGGGTCACGAGCCTGTGATCGACATGGTGCGGTATCTTCGCGAGCAAACCGCCCTGCTGACGCCTTCAAAAGCGCGCAGCCTCGGAATCACCCGCCGTGAAACCGAGATCCTCGGAACCATTGTCGCCGGACTCAGCAACAAAGAGATTGCTCAGAAATTTGCTCTCAGCGAAGACACTGTCAAGCATCACCTGACCAACATCTTCGACAAAGTCGGAGTTTCCAGCCGTCTGGAACTAGCTCTGTTCGCCATCAACAACCAGCTCATAGACAGCTAAAGCGGTTCCATAGTAGATGTGTCTGCCATGTGCCGAGAGGGTAAGGATAAGAGGGTCTTCCTGAGCGCAAGCGAAGGCCCCCAGGACTGTCCAAGGCGCGCTCTGCTGGATATACCTTCCTTGAAGTCGTTCTAATAACGTCCTTAGTTCCAAAGAACCATGCCAATTCCTTATCACTCGCTGACGTGAGTTCAATCACATCTTGGTCACGATGTTTGCGCCACACTCTTACCGGAAATGGAGAACTCCATGTCCGGCAATTTGAGCGACACCCTGCAAGTACTCCGCTTCGAACTTAGCTACCTCGAACTAGGCGGCCTCGAGCGCGACCAAGATTTAGCCAATGTGAAATCCCCCTTCAGGGAATCCTCTGCCTGTCTGAATTTTGGCGATCCTCTGCGCCCTCATGCCTGCAGCGAGTGTTCTCTATACCAGTTCGTCCCTGAGGAGAAGCGTTCCGAGGAGTTTCCCTGCCATCACATCCCTTTGAACGACTCCGGCGAAACCGTTGCCGAAATGATCACCCGCGACCCGCGCCGAATGGTTGTTGCGCTCGAACAGTGGCTCCGTAATACAATCGCGCGGATGGAAGTAGTTCCTCCTCGTTCGAGCGAGTAACCAATGGATTCCGGGTCCAAAGTAGATGTGTCTGCCATCTGCTGAGAGGGTCATCCTGTGCCGAAGGCGAAGGCCCCCGGCAATGCCAAAGTCTCCCGTGTGGCCTCAAGCTTTTCGGCCCGCCATCGATTCTTCTTGTCCTCGCTCCCGCGGGATATACCTTCCGCGAAACCGTTCTAATGTCCTACTGCTGTTGCGAACTCATCGCGCCCGCGCTCTTCTTATTTGTGTCGGCTCCCACTTGTCCGGCAATCTCCTTCACGTTCGCCAGGTGCTGTTCCAAGGTAGGCAGAGTCTTCTGTGCCCAAGCCTTCACTTCCGGATCTTTGCCGTTCTGGGCTTCTTCGCGGAACTCCGCAACATCGGTTTCGTGATCTTTCACCATATCGTCGATGTAGGCTTTGTCGAAATCGGCGCCTTGCTTCGACTGCAGCATTTTGCTCGTACGCTTATCCTTGGCGCTCGGACCAGAAGGCAAAGTAATTCCCTTCTGCTGTGCCAGTTGCTTTAACTGGTCGTTTGCCTGTGAGTGGTCGGTCACCATCTTGTCGCCAAACTGCTTCACCGCGTCGCTTTTGCCGTTCTGCTTCGCGATGTTTCCCATGGCAACTTCCGCCATCCCGCCTTTTGCCGCTTTCAACACGAATGCCTGATCGGGACTCTTCATCTGGCTATTGTCCATGCTCGTGTCATGGCTCATGGTGTCCGGCATATTGCTACCCATTCCACCCCGCTGCCCCATACCTGGCTGGCGTGCCCCAGTTTGCCCCATATCCTGCGATGCGGGATAATTCTGTGCCATGCACATGGCTCCCAGCGTTGCGACCGCCAAGGCATGGAAAATCATTCGTTGTACCTTCATTCTGCTCTCCTTGTGTTTTTCGACGAGTAGTAGTCTAGTTAGAGAGCATCGTATGATGGGGTGTTGTACAGAGGAGAGGTGCTTATAAGGTGCGGGAAATCATCATCTCCCGGGCGATTTGCGCAGGGCTCATTTGAATGTACGATTTGTGAAAACCTACTCTTTGCTGCCCCCGCCAGGCGGCTCTGCATCCTCCGGAAATGACCTCAATGTGAGCCTTTGCGATTTCTCTGAAACCTTCCCATCGGGCCCCTTGCTTCGCACAATCAGATTTCCTTTCACGTTCCAGTAGCCCTCATCGCTGGGAGTCTTCGCCGAACCGCGCTCCACTGTTCCCGAAAACTCGAACCAGACTCCGTCGACAGGCTTTGTCCGAAAAGTCAGAGTAGTTCCCTCCAACTTTGCTTCGGCGAAATACTGGTCGATGAACTCAGCTTTCTCCTGGTCCTCGTCCTTGAAGTGCGAGACCAGCCCCGTGACCTTGCCATCGTTCACTTCAATTTGCACGAACTCGCCTTCGTGAACGAACGAATACAGGCCCGTGATGTCTCCGCTCAACTGTGCCTGCGGTCTGGTTTGCGCCTGAGCCGCACCGGCAGTGACAAAGGCGAGCAACAATGCCGCGATTCCGAAAACGTTCTTCATCTTGAAATTGAGTATAGTCGAGAGCCATACCTTCAGGGCTATCCCAAGCTCGCGATATAATCGCGCACTTAGACCATTGTGATGACAACCCCGCGCCACGATCTCAAATCGAGCACCACCGCAAACCCGAATCCTGCCTCACAGGACGAGTTACGCCTCTTGGTCGAATGGCAAAATCCCCTTTCTGTATTCTCGGGCAATCTAGCCGACCGTCTCTTCGGGCAAGTCGTTCCTGGAATGGTGACCACCTCCGCGCCTGACCATGGCTTTTGGCGCGACGTGCAGATACCCGCGCCATTCCCCGGACGAGGGTTACTTGATTCCGTCTTTGCTCACGCCGCTCTGCTCGGACTCCTGTACGCGATTTCCATCTGGCCCAATCCCACACCTCATCTCACCGATCCGCTTTCCCACCATTCACTGATTGGCTACACCCTCAGCGAATACCTGCCCGAACTGCACGGCAGCCCTCCCACTCATCCCCGCAACGCCGGGAGGCGCGATCCCGTGACGGCAAAGCAGGAGATAACTTCCCTTCCCGAAACGCCGGACAATCTCCGCCAAACCATCATCGCTCCACCAAAAATCAAGCTTGAGCGCGATCTCGTTCTTCCGAACATCGCCGCCTACCAGCCCGCCGCTCCGGTCCAACCGCTTGCCGCCAGTCAGCGCGAATCCGCCGCCCGGCGCCTGCCGGCATTTATCCCCGAGGTCGTCGGCCCCACTGCTGAGACTGACTCCCTGCGTTCGCCGTCGCGTCTGCCGTCCTTCCAGCCTATGGTCGTTGAGCCCGCGCCCGACCTCGCAAACGCCAACCCTCGCCTCACCCTGCCTGCCTTTCAGCCAAAGGTGGTCGAACCCGCGCCTGATCTGGATTTCGCAACCCCCAATGGCTCTGCGAACCTCTCGCACCTTGCTCCCCGCGTCGCCGCACCCATCCCGGAATCCCCGCAAGTCGCCGATGCCCAACACGCCTCCGCCCAGATCATCGCCTTGAATCTTCATCCCGCCGAGGTTCACGGCCCCGTAGATCTTCCCTCCGGCAATCGCCGGGGAACCTTCGCAACCTCGCCCACCGGCCGTCCCGATGCCCTTGGAACACCCGGAACCGACGCCTCCGGCACTGGCATGCCCGAATCGAAAACTCCGGTTAACGCGCCTGCGGGCATCCACGTCGCAGCCGCTGCTCCCAACGCGACCGTCGCCGCGCCTAACTCACCTGCGCCTCAAATCGCACTCCCCGATCCCGGGGTACGGTCAAAACTCATGGCTGCCATGCACCCTCCGATCGCCTCTATTCCGCGCCAACCCGTCGCGCTTGAGACTACCGAGCCGCGCAGCGATCTGGAGAAGCGAGTTTTTGCCGGGCGGCGCTCCTACGCGCTCCTGGTCAACATGCCCAACCTCAACACGGCGACAGGCAGTTGGATCATTCACTTTGTAGAGCGCGAACCAGGCCCCGTGCCATCGCCCATCGCCGCCCCCGAGGTGGTCAAGAAATCCGACCCCGCCTATCCCGGCGAACTCATGCATGACGGCATCCAGGGCACGGTAATTTTGACTGCCATCATCCGCGCCGATGGCAGTGTCGGCGACATTGTCGTCGCCAAAGGGCTCGACCCCAGACTCGACCGCAATGCCGCGCAGGCGCTCTCGCGCTGGCTATTCCGGCCAGCTCTCAAGAACGGACACGCCATCGACCTCCAGGCCGTCATCACGGTTCCGTTCCGTGTTAGAGCAGCCAGGTTTTAATCGGTGGCTAAGTTTTCATCAGAGAATTTGTTTCGGAAATGGTTCTAGAGGGTTCCATAGTGGATGTGTCCACCATGTGCTGAAAGGGCGGGGTGCCCCACGTCCCGCCCAGCTTCATCGGGCTGACGTGGGGTAGTTGCTTTTGCTCCTGCTCTTGCTTTTGCTCCTGCTCTTGCTCCTGCTCCTGCTCCTGCTCCTGCTCTTGCAGTTGCTCCTGCTTTTGCTTCTAATGGTGTCATTCTGAGCACGCGAATCCCCCCACAATGCCCAAGCCTCCCGTGCGGCCTCAAGCTTTTCAGCCCGCGATCAATTCTTCCTCGCTCTCGCGGGATATACCTTCCTTGAAACCGTTCTAACACTCCGGCCGCTGGTTTTCGACTCTGGCCATCAGTTCCGCATTGGAACACACTTCATAGTAGATATGGTCGGCCCATCTAACGAATTTGAAGTCGCGCACTTCGACCTGTGCAGTCCTTCCTTTGCGCACAATGATGGGATGAAAAACTCCCGGAGTCACGGGAACCAGACCGCGATACAGTTGCACGGTGTCGGAACCCCACGGCATTGGCAACTCCATTTCGAACTCTTCCAGTGAGATTTCGGTCTGCATCTTTTCAAACCCGGACTTCGTCAGGTGAACGCCGCCAACGTTGTAAGTGAGCAGGAAATCCTCCAGTGCGCCAGCAGCCGCCTCTTCGTCTGCCGTCTGGAATACAAATACATTGAAGAATGGGTTGCTGCTCTTCATGTGGCGCCGCGCTCGTTTGTGGCACGCACTCAGGCGATCGCTGAGATTCAACGCCTCGGAGATCATAATGCGGTGGGTTCCGTCCATCAGATAGAGCGGCGGTGAACTCTGGTATGCAATGCCGATTCCGATCTCCAATTGCGGCAGTCCGCTGTTCGTCGATGCAACGTTATAGGCGCGAACGATGTTCAGCATTTCCCGCGCCATCACGCATGTCCGGGCGACGCCGAATCCACGCTGCCCCTCGTTCTCCAGCAACGTCAGGATGATCGCGTCTCCTTCGATGAATACCTTTCGCGCGCCATACTTCGACAGCAGCTTGTTCACCGGTTCAAAGAAGTTGAGGCTGAAGAATGATGCCGGATTCAATCCGCGTTCGAGCAATGAACGCGTCAAAAAGGTTGAGTCGCGAATGTCCGCCTTGAGCACAACGTGATCGTTGACCCTCTGTTCCGCCGGACGCTCCTCCTCCGGCAGCAGATACTCGTACAGTGTTCCGTTGATCTCTGAAAGCTCGCGAATCCGTGGATCGCCGAGCAGGTTCACCGAATCCAGCGCCTGCTCCAGAACCTCCATTTTGCGCACGTCGCGATGAAAGCGCGAGAGATCGATGAAGTAACGCGCCGCATACCTCATGCGCTCCGCCGTACCCGCCGAACGCACACGCTGCGTGGCCGCATGTAACTTTTGCTGCGACCGCCCATTGTGCGTCTGCAGAACTTTCTCAACCCGCCGGAACTCCTCTTTCGTCATCAACGCGCGCTTCAACTGCTGCGACGAGACATACGCACCGTAGTCTTCCAGAATCGGGGCCGCTTCATACGAGGCGATCACGTATTCCATCAGCTCGGCCCCTTCCAGGGCTTCCATCCACCCCGTCGTAATGCTTCGTTGCGCTTTGCCCCGAGGAGACTCATCGGCGAGACCGCTGAACATCAGCATCTTCGCATTCTCGGGATTGTCCAGCAGCGCCTCGGCTTCTTCGTCGTTGTGAGCCACTCCCAGCGTGTTCAGGAAAGTCTTTGCCACCGAGACCACATTTGTGAATCGATCGCCATCGCGGTCAGCGCTTCCGAACAACGCGTAGTGTTTAGCCCTGATGTATGGATCATTGGTCGAATCCGGGAAGAGCAGTCGATTGGCCAGAACCTCATAGGTATCGGCCAGGTGATCGCCAAACAACGAACGTCTCGTGCTCGCCACCGTCTCGCGTTCCACATCGGCCATTGTGGAAAGAACGTCCTCAGCCACCCTGCGCAGCACTTGCCGTTTATTGACCTGAAAGCGCAGGAAGCGATCGCGCAACACAATCTGATGTTGTTCAAGATGACGTTCCGCGCGTTTTCTAAGATTTTCGCGGCAGCGCTCCAACACATTCGCAAACTGCGATGCCAACTCAGTGCGCAGAAACTTGATCAGCCCAAGTCTGCACAGCAGATCCAACTCAACTTCGTCGGCCTGCCGCGCACGTCGCAGCGATGCAATTTGCAATCCAATGAGGCTCTGTTTGAACTGCGCCGGATAATCCACTTCTTGCGTTGGCAGCGCGTCGTCTTTGATGTGGGCCCGTCCATACGGCGAAACGCCGAATGGATTCTCTTCCTGGAGGCGAGCCAACTGTTGAATCTCCCCATGCTGCTCCACCAGGTTTGAGAGATGAACTCGCGCGATGTCGGTGAACCTTGAGCTAAGAAATACGTCGGATCGAAGGTTGTCAACGCCAGCCACCAGCCCCCGGAGAGTGAGTTCTGGAATGTACGGAGTCAGCATAAACTGACCCGCAATTTCGGGTAATTTCACCCGTCCAAAAAACGGCGACATGCGACCCTTCTGCTTCGTAAATTCGTGAGCTGACTTTGCGACTTTATCACACCAAATCCGCCAAACGGGAGTTACTGATTCCTGTCTCGATTTGTACTTTCAGCTATTGCCCCAAAGCCTTCCGCGCTTTTTCGAATTCATCGCCCGCCTTCCACTGCACCAGTGCCGTTTGTTCCGCCGCCCGATATCCCAGTGCAATGCCGAAGCGCGCCATCACTGCGTTCGAGCGATAGTCATACTCTTCCCTGAACTCATCGCTCGGCTGGTGATAGCTCTTGTCCATCGCTTCACTATTGGCCTTAACCCACGACTCCGGATGCCCACTAAAGTGGTCTCCCACCCCAATCGAAAACGCCGGCACGCCCAGCTTCGCAAAGCTGAAGTGGTCCGAGCGATAGTACCCGCCGTTCTCAGGATGCTCCGGCTGAAGAATCGTCAGCTTGAAGTCCGCCGCGGTCTTCTCGAACACCCCGCCAAAATTGGTCCGCTGATATCCCTCTGCCTCCACTTCCTTCGGAATTCCAAGCGGCTTGATCGAGTCGTAATTCAAATTCAGCGTAATGTCCGCCACGGGAACCGGCGGATGTTTTCCCAGGTACTCCGATCCCCACAGTCCCTGTTCCTCAGCCGTCACCGCCGCAAAATACATCGAGCGCTTCGCCTTTACCGCGGAGGCCGCGACAGCTCGCGCCATCTCGATAATCATCGCCGTGCCGCTCGCATTATCCAGTGCTCCGTTGTAAATGTTGTCCCCCGGCTGGTTCGGACGAATTCCCAGATGGTCATAATGCCCTGTAAAAATCACGGCCTGCTTTTTCAGTTCGGGGTCCGATCCCGTCACCTTCCCGATCACATTGTTCGAAGCAAAATGACGAATCCCGGAGACCACATGCGCGTTCACCTTCAACGGCAGCGGTGCCGCGCGGAATCCTTTCTTCTGCGCTTCGGCCATCAGCGCATCCAAATCCTGCCCTGCGTCCTCCAGCATTGTCCGAGCCTTGGCCAGTTGCACCCATGAAGCCAGAGCCAGCTTCGGCTCCGCATCATCCGCCAGCCCGGAGCGCTCTCCCGACCACGAGCTGCGCACCACTTCCCACCCATAGCTCGCCATTTCTTTCTTGTGGATCAAAATCACTCCGGCCGCGCCCATGCGCGCCGCCTGTTCGTATTTGTAAGTCCAGCGTCCGTAGTAAGTCAGCGCCTTTCCGCCAAAGTATTTGGGATCGTTCGAGGGCGGCTCATTCACCAGCATCAGCAGAACCTTGCCCTTCACATCGGCTCCCGCGTAGTCGTCCCAGCCAAACTCCGGCGCGGTGATCCCATAGCCAACGAAGATGACATCAGCGTTCACATCGCTAATCTCGTGCTGATCGAGATTGAAAACCACAACGTCATCCAGCAGATTCAGCTTCATCATCTGCTTCGGAGTCTTCACCTCAACGGTCGTCCCCGGCAGAGTAGTCATGCCCACCATCGGAACTTTCTGGAAGTAACTCCCGTTATCTCCCGCCGCCTCTACGCCTGCATCCTTGAACTGTTTCGCAATATACTCAGCGGCCAAATCCCCGCCCTTTGATCCCGTCCCACGGCCTTCCAACGCATCGCTTGCCAAATACTTCACGTCCGCGCGGATGCGGTCTGCCTGCACGTTGCGCAGAGCCCCCATCATTCCGCTCGATTGTTGTCCGCCACCCGCGACGGGACTCTTCGCCCGGCGATGTCCCGTACGTGCGACCCCCGCGCCGGCAAGCGCCATGCACAATAAACTCGTCAGCAAAACTCTGCGCATAATTGCGACTCCAGTCCTTCGGTTTCCAAATATTTGAGAACTCATTGTACGCCGCCCAATGTAGCTCCCGCAGCTTCGGGAACCGTCTCGCCACCGCGTCATCATCGTCCCTGTTTCCGCAAAATCTTCCGCGTCAATCCCGTCAGCGGGAGTTCGAATATCTCATCGCCCCGCACCCATCGCCCCACCATCTCGCCCATCCCACAGAACGCTCTCAGTTCCAGCCGCACTACCTGCACCTCATAATCCGTGTCTGTAATCGAGTGACGAACCGCGCCCAACTTCTCTGCGCCGTCCTTGCCGTGCCATTCCGGAAGCTCCCACATCCCCGCCATCTTTTTCTCGTCTGCTCCCCGCTGCACGAGGAAAACGCAATCGTTCCTCTCCACCAGCGCCCGCGTCGTCTGCAAGCGCTTCCTTGGCGCTTGCGCCCTCCGCACTCCCTCTCCCGGAGCCCTGCACCACTTCCGCACCGGACACGCCAGGCACTGCGGATTTTGCGGCGTGCAAACCGTCGCTCCCAGCTCCATCATCGCCTGATTCCAATCGCCAGGACGCCCCCGATCCAACAGCTCCTGCGCCCGAGGCCAAGCCGAGGCATTCTCATACTCCTCGCCATCCATGCGACTCAGCACCCGCTCCACGTTGCCGTCCACCACCGCCACCGGCTCACCGTAAGCGATACTCGCAATCGCCGCCGCCGTATATCGTCCCACGCCCGGCAGCCTCATCAACCCTTGAGCATTACGCGGAATCACGCCGCCCAGTTCAGACACCACGACCTGCGCCGCCCGATGCATCATCCGAGCGCGCCGGTAATAACCCAGCCCGCTCCACAAGGTGAGCACCCTCTCCTCGCTCCCCTCCGCCAGCGCTGCGACCGTCGGGAAAGCCTCCAGAAAGATGCGGTAGTGCTCCAGCACCGCCGCCACCCGTGTCTGTTGCAACATAATTTCCGAGATCCAAACCCGATAAGCATCGGTATTCCGCCGCCAGGGCAACTCGCGCTTGTGCCGTGCATACCAATCAAGCAGCGCTGTGCGCATCTCGTCCATGGCGGCGCTCCTGGGTTCCGGCTTGCCTGCTTGTTTTCCCATCGGTGAGCAGATTGTACCAAGCCTCGCAGCCTGCACCCTTCAACTCTCACCCTTAACTTTGCTGTATCCGAGGCTTTGTGTTCTGATGCTGTGTATGAAAAGAAACTCGACCAAAGCGGTAATCTTACTGACCGCCAGTATGATCCTGACTGGCAGCGCACTGGCCCAGCAGACTCCTCCTGCAAAATCCGCCCCGCCCCCCACCACAAATGCTCCGGCTGCCACTCAGGCGCCGGCGGCAAATCAGCCCGGCGCCTTCGCATCGACAAAGGAGAAAGCCAGCTATGCCATCGGTATCAGCATCGCTCGCACCCTCCAGAGAGACGGCCTCGAGGTCGATCCCACTATTCTTATGCGCGGCCTGCAGGACGCTCTAGCCGACGGCAAGCTCTTGATGACCGAAGAAGAAGCCCGAACCGCACTCACAGAATTCCAACAAGACGCGCGCACCAGGCAGGAGGCCAAAATGAAGGTAGCCGGAGATGAGAACAAGAAGGAAGGCGAAGCTTTCCTCGTCGCCAACAAGTCCAAGGAAGGCGTCGTAACACTGCCCAGCGGGCTGCAATACAAAGTTGAAAAACAAGGAACCGGCGCCAAGCCCCAGGCCTCTGACACCGTCGAGTGCAACTATCGCGGCACTCTTATCAACGGCAAGGAATTCGACAGCTCCTACAAGCGCGGCCAGACCGCGTCCTTCCCCGTCAATGGAGTCATCAAGGGATGGACCGAAGTCCTTCAACTGATGCCGGTTGGTTCCAAGTACCAGGTCTTCATCCCCTCCGACCTCGCATATGGTGCTCGCGGTGCCGGTGCCGACATCGGACCCAACGCGACCCTCATCTTCGAAATCGAACTGATTTCGATCAAAGGCAAGTAAGCTTCACGAATCACGCAATGGAGAGCCCGCCATTTTCCCTTCGGCGGGCTCTTTTCTTTTCGCCTCGCTTCGAACTACTTTCGTCCATCCAGTTCTCGATTCATCTTTGCCGCAAATGCGGAATTATGTTCTCATGCTGGGTATGAAGAAAACCGTAAGCACAACCATAACCCTGATCGCAGCCGTGATCATCCTCGTCACCGGCGCTCTTGCCCATGCCACCGGCGATGACAACAAAAAGGAAGGCGCCGCTTTCCTCGCCGCCAATAAATCCAAGCCCGGCGTTGTCACCCTCAAGAGCGGATTGCAATACAAGATTGAGAAACAGGGTACCGGTCGCAAGCCGCGTGCCAAAGACACCGTCGAGTGCAACTATCGCGGCACCCTGATCAACGGCAAGGAATTCGACAGCTCCTACAAACGCGGCCAGACCGCGACATTCCCAGTCCGCGGCGTCATCCCCGGTTGGACCGAAATCCTCCAACTCATGCCTGTCGGCTCCAAGTACCAGGTCTTCATCCCCTCCGACCTGGCCTACGGCCCACGCAGCGTCGGTTCCGACATCGGCCCCAACTCCACCCTCATCTTCGAAATCGAACTAATCTCCATCAAGTAGCACGAAGCAAACAAACTTCAAGCAACAAAAAAGAGCCCGCCATCATCGTGGGCTCTTTCCTTGAAACCTTGAAACCTTGAAACCTTGAAACCTTGAAACCTTGAAACCTTGAAACCTTG
>Ga0255336_101177_pt1 | contig 22104 bp, 18 predicted proteins | sample MeOH1_35cm_T3_17_FD_189102 | JGI IMG/M metagenome (GOLD analysis project Ga0255336, IMG submission 189102) | Sandy soil microbial communities from University of British Columbia, Vancouver, Canada - MeOH1_35cm_T3_179 | ecosystem: Engineered > Artificial ecosystem > Sand microcosm > Unclassified ...
GCGTCATAATGAGTGTCGAGTTACCCACCGCCGGCCGACGTCGTGGTCGTAACAGGCGACCCGCCGACCGGCCGTGGATAACTCTTGAAAGCCAGTTTATGGCGTCCACAAAATGGGTACCGCTCCAAAACAGCCCTCGGCCTGCCAGCGCCGAAAGATGCGATAGATGCTCGTGGGATGGATCTCACGACGCCCATGCTGATCCTTCTCGATGGGTAGATTCTTCCATTGGCAACCCAAATAGAGCGCACACAAAATGTAGTTGAAGATCGCGTGAAAACTGAGCGTCGTCGCAGGGCCGCGGCTGCCCTTACTCAGGTGCGGCAGGATAAATTGCTCGAACTGCTCTTTACTCAACTTCGTGGGAATGCCTTGCCGTGGTTGGCTTTTCGCCATATTGAGCGCCAAAGCGACGGCATTCTACGCAGCTCCCTCGTATCTGAGGCAACCCTTGCCAGATGTGCCTTCGCGCTCAAATTCAGCGCTGCAAAAACCTGCAACCAGTTGCCAGGCTCCAACTGACTTTTTTTCTATACGACTCCTGCATCAGTGGACGGCGAGAAACGCTGACAATCGGCCGATAGGGTCGAGGAGGACTCTCGCTCGGTACGGCACGGGAGATACTGCTCGCGCCGATTGCTCCGCTGCTTGGCCGGCGATCCGTCGAAACTTCCCTTATCTTCCCGCCTCGCGCCATGCCCCGTTTGGCCGGCGTCAAGGGCCGTACCCGCGCCGCGATCCTCACGATCCTCACTACTCGGCGGCATCCTTGAAGCTCCCCTGTTCGGGGGATGGTTCCTTCTTGCGAACCATTCGATGATGGCATCAATCGGGATGCCACCGTGCGCGACATGCACCGACGCACTTGTATCAACCCGATCCATTTCTCGATTTCAGGAGACGTAGATGCAGGACGCCGTGCAGGACTTGACGCCATCCCCCTATGCCTATCCGCTGCTGATCAAGCAATTGCTGCATACGCCGTTCGTTCAGGCGCCGGAACAGCAAATCGTGTATCGCGGCCAGTTGCGGATGACCTATACCACGCTGAGGGAACGCATCGCGCGGCTCGCCAATGGCCTCAACCGGCTCGGCGTGCGGCACGGCAGCACCGTGGCAGTAATGGACTGGGACAGCCACCGCTATCTGGAGTCGTACTTTGCAGTCCCGATGATGGGCGCCGTGCTTCAGACGGTCAACGTGAGGTTGTCGGAGGCGGAGATCGCCTACACGATCAATCACGCTGGCGCAGAGGTGCTGTTTGTCCACACTGATTTCCTGCCCGTGGTCGAAGCGATCAAGGATCAGCTTGAAACGGTCCGCACATTCGTGTGGATCGACGAGCCGGGCAGTGAAGCGTGCGCGCACACCATTGCGTTCACCACGGAATACGAGGCGATGCTCTTGGCGAGCGCGACGAGCTACGATTTCCCCGACTTCGACGAGAACACGCGTGCCACGACGTTCTACACCACGGGAACCACCGGCCTGCCCAAGGGTGTGTACTTCTCGCACCGCCAACTGGTTCTGCACACCATCACCCTCATGGCGGCACTGGCAAGCCCTGTCTCGGGACAGCGTTTCCATCGTGACGACGTGTATATGCCGCTCACCCCGATGTTTCACGTCCACGCATGGGGTATACCGTATATCGCCACGGTGATGGGTGTGAAGCAGGTCTATCCCGGGCGCTATTTGCCGGACCGGCTCGCACGACTCGTGCGCGAAGAGGGCGTCACATTCTCACATTGTGTCGGCACGATCCTGCACATGCTGCTCTCGTGCGAGGAGGGGCGGGCGACGGACTTGAGCAAGTGGAAGATCATCATCGGCGGCGGTGCGTTGCCGCAGGGCCTCGCCCAAGCGGCGCTAGACCGGGGCATCGACGTGTTCGTCGGTTACGGGATGTCGGAAACTTGCCCCGTACTCAGTCTCGCGCAACTTCCGCCCGGGGCCGAAAAGCTCGACGCCGACGAGCAGCTTCGCCTGCGCTGCAAGACCGGCCGGCCTATTCCTCTCGTTGACCTGCGTGTCGTCGACGACAACATGGACGATCTCGCCTACGACGGCCGAGCCACCGGCGAGATCGTCGTGCGCGCACCGTGGCTCACGCAGGGCTATCTGAACAATTTCGACGCTTCCCAGCAGCTTTGGGCCGGCGGCTATCTCCATACGCAGGACATTGCCAATATCGATCCGACGGGCAACATACAAATCACCGACCGTCTCAAGGACGTGATCAAGTCCGGGGGCGAGTGGGTTTCATCGCTCGAAATAGAAAATCTGATCTCGCAATACGAGGGCGTTTCCGAAGTGGCAGTCATCGGCATCAAGGATGAGAAGTGGGGGGAGCGACCGGTGGCGCTGGTCGTGCTCAAGGAGGAGGCGACAGTCACAGAGGATGAAATCAAGCAGTACGTACTGTCGTTCAGTACATCCGGGAAGATATCGAAATATGCGGTGCCGCAGGTCGTGAAGTTCGTCGATGCACTCGCAAAAACGAGTGTTGGCAAGATCAACAAGAAGGGGCTGCGCGAGCAGTTCGCCTGACCGGCGCCAAGGAGCAAACACGATGAGCATCAAGGGATACAGCGTCGCCACCATCGACGACTTCGTGGGCCGCGAACTGGGCGTGTCGAACTGGGTCGTTGTCGATCAGGCGCGTATCAATGCGTTCGCCGAGTGTACGGGCGACAAGCAATGGATTCACGTGAACGAGGAGCTGGCGAAGCACGAGAGTCCGTTCGGCGGCACGATCGCACACGGCTATCTGACGCTTTCACTACTGGCGGCGCTCGCCATCGAGATCGGACTCATTCCTGAGGACGCATCGGCTGGGCTGAACTACGGGCTGGACAAGGTGCGCTTCATGACACCGGTGAAAGCGGGAGGGCGGGTGAGAAATCGCGTGACGCTGATGTCGGTTGAAAAGAAGGGCGGCGGCCGGATCGTCGTCAAGACGATGAACGAACTGCAGGTCGAGGGCGAGGAGAAGCCGGCGCTCATCGCCGAGACCTTGGCGATGCTGGTCTCGTAAGCACTGGTCTCGTAAGCGGCAGGCAACTGTGTTGGCGAAGCGGATAGAGATGTTTGAGGAGCAGCAAGATGGCGGCAAATAACGAAAGCACGGCACGAAGTGACGAGCTGAACGACCTCGCGGCGTCTGCCGCGGAAGGCATGCTCGGACCGAATCCGTTTGTGGGACTCCGCCCGAGCGACATTCTGGCAACCGCGCAGCAGATTGGCGCCCAGGCGCTGCGGCAACCCACATTGCTCATGGAGCAGGAGGCGGCGCTCGCCCGTGATCTGATGGCGGTTCTTGGCGGCAGTGTGGACTCTACGCCGCCTCAGGGCGACAAGCGCTTCACCGACCCTGCGTGGCAGAGCAATTCGCTTTACCGCATGGCGCTGCAAAGTTACGTGGCGTGGCGCAACGCGCTGACAGGGTTTGTCGACCGATCCGCGCTCGACCCGAAGAGCAAGGAACGCGCGCAGTTCGTGCTGTCGCTGCTCACCGATGCGCTGTCGCCGACAAACACGCTGCTCGGCAATCCCGCTGCACTCAAGAAAATCATCGATTCGGGCGGCGCCAGCGTGCTTGGTGGCATGAGGAACCTCGTGACGGATATGCTGCAGAACCAGGGGATGCCCGCGCAAGTCGACAGGACAGCGTTCAAGGTGGGCGAAAATCTCGCCACGTCGCCGGGCGCGGTGGTTTTTCGAAACGACGTGCTCGAGCTGATCCAGTACGCGCCGGCGACAGAGCATGTGTACGCCCGGCCGCAGCTGATCGTGCCACCCCAGATCAACAAGTTCTACATTTTCGACCTGTCCGAAGGCAGGAGCATCGTCGACTACCTGGTGAAGAGCGAGTTCCAGACGTTGGTGGTGAGCTGGCGTAATCCCACCGCTGCACAGCGTCACTGGGACCTCGATACCTACGTTGCCGCGCTTCTCGAAGCAATCGCGGCAGTACGCGACTTGACCGGCAGCGACGACGTCAACCTGCACGGCGCCTGCTCGGGTGCGATGACAATTTCGGCGCTCCTCGGCCACCTCGCAAGCCGTGGTGACAGGAGCGTCAATGCCGCCACGCTGATGGTCGCCGTGCTGGACAATACGGCTGACTCGCAGCTCGGTCTCTTTGCAACGCCGGGAGCCATCGCGGCCGCGAAGCAGAACAGCACATCGAAGGGCGTGCTCGCCGGCGAAGAAATGGGCCGCGTGTTCGCGTGGATGAGACCCAACGATCTCGTCTGGAACTACTGGGTCAATAACTATCTGCTCGGTAAAACCCCGCCCGCTTTCGACATCCTCTATTGGAACAATGACGCGACCCGGCTGCCCGCGGCGATGCATGGGCAACTGCTCGATATCTTCACGGGCAATCTGTTCAGCAAGCCTCGCGCGCTGACGGTCCTGGGTACGCCGATCGACCTGTCCAAAGTGACGTGCGATAAATATGTGGTCGCCGGCATGACCGATCACATCACGCCGTGGAAGGGCGTATACAACACAGCGCGCACGTTCGGCGGCGACACCCGCTTCGTGCTGAGTTCGAGCGGCCATATCCAGAGCCTGATCAACCCGCCGGGCAATCCGAAGGCGAAGTTCTTCCTCAATCCCGATCTGGCCGCCGATGCTGACGCATGGCTCGCCAATGCCCGGGCTGAAAAGGACACGTGGTGGGTCGACTGGCGCACGTGGCTTGCCGACCATTCCGGCGAGCGTCAGCCAGCACCGGCAAAGCTCGGCAACAAGCGGCACCTCGCGGGCGCGAAGGCGCCGGGAACGTATGTCATGCAAGCATAAGGCACACGCACAGGCACACCCGTTGACCGCACGGTGGTCAACATTTTCTTAACGTAGTTTAATAGGAGTATTGATGATGGATTCAACCAATCCGAATAGCATTTTCGCCGAGTATAAAAAAGTCATTGAACAGTTCAAGCTGCCCGGCATGGACGTCAACGCGATCCTCGAGACGCACCGCAAGGACATCGAGGCGATCGCCGAAGCCAACACGACCGCGCTTGCAGGCGTGCAGTCGCTAGCTCAGAAGCAGTCGGAGATCCTCCGCACGACGCTGACCGAATTGCAGTCGTTCGCGAGTCGCGTTACCCAGTCGGGAGCGCCGCCCGCCGGCAACACGGGCGAAGTGGTCCAGCAGGCACTGCACAAGGCGCTGGTGGACATGCAGGAACTCGCGGGCACCGCTTACCGTGCGCAGTCGGACAGCTTCGCCGTGGTCACCAAGCGCGTCGCCGAGCACGTCGAGGAACTGAAGACGCTCCTTCAGCCGAAGAAGTAATTCGACACACCCGATGCGACACAGCCGATGCGGTATGCCGACGCCTCGTACGATTGCCCCTCCAGAAGAGCATCCGGAAAACAGAAATGCACTCGATCCCCGAGTCTGCTTGCAGCATGCAAATACAGATGATCGATCTGGACGGTCAGACACTGCGCGTCGCAACGCGGCGCGGTAGTGACGCTTCGCCGCTGCTGCTCATCTTCAACGGCATCGGCGCGAACCTCGAACTGGTGGAACCGTTCGTGACGGCGCTCGAAGACGTGAGCGTCATCATCTTCGACATTCCCGGCGTAGGCGGCTCGCCTGCGCCGGTCGTGCCGTATCGCTTTTCGACGTTGTCCGTGCTGGCCGACAAGCTGCTGACGCGGCTCGGCCATGAGGGGGTCGTCGATGTGCTCGGCGTATCGTGGGGCGGCGCCCTGGCGCAGCAGTTTGCGCGTCTGTATCCGGGGCGCTGCCGCAGGCTGATTCTCGCGGCAACCTCTCCCGGCGTCATCATGGTGCCGGCCAGACTGTCGGTATTGTCAAAGCTGATCGGGCCGCGCCGCTACACCGATCCCGCTTATCTGCAAGAGGTGGGCGCGGAAATCTACGGAGGCGCTTACCGGCGCGATCCGGCGCTGTTGAAGGCGCACAGCCAGCACATTCAGCCGCCGCGTGGCCGCGGTTATCTCTATCAACTGCTGGCTGCTACCGGCTGGAGCAGCCTGCCGTGGCTCGGTACGTTGCGCCAGAAGACCCTGGTCATGCACGGCAACGACGACCCGATTGTGCCGCTGACCAACGCGAAGATTCTCGCAGCCCGTATTCCCGACGCGACGCTGTATGTGATCGATGATGGTCACCTGTTTCTCATCTCGCGCGCGAATGAAGTCGCGCCTGTGGTGCGCGGGTTTCTCCGGCAGGAGGCGAGTTGAGTGTCTTTGCGGGCGGTGGCGATGGTGCGCGGCCGACCCTGGCGAATGCACGTGAAGACCACAAGGCAAGCGGTCTGAAACGCATGCAGCGAACGGCGACGTGCCTGCTTGCCTTCATGATTGCGTTGCTTTTCGCGTGTGTCGCGTGGCAGGCTGACCATCCATGGCTTGCGTGGCCGCGCGCGTTTGCGGAGGCCGGCACGGTCGGCGCTATCGCGGACTGGTACGCAGTCGTCGCGCTGTTCCGTCATCCTTTGGGTCTGCGGATCCCGCATACGGCGATCATTCCGCGAAACCAGCAGCGCATCGCCGAGAGCCTCGGCAACTTCGTCGAGGAAAATTTTCTGACACCGGAACTTATCATCGGCAGGCTGAGCGGCCACGATGCCGCACAGGCGCTTGCCCGGTGGCTGGCGCAGCCGGCGAACAGCCGCGGGGTCGCCGATATCGTTGCGGACGCCGTTGCAGGATTGCTTGACGGTATGGACGAAGCAGACGTCCAGTGGTTTTTCGACCATCTGGTGATACCGCAGTTGCGTACGCTCGACGTATCCCGCGTGGCCGGCGACGTCCTCAAAGTACTGACCGAAGGCGAGCGGCATCAGCCGTGGCTGGTTCACGGACTCGAAGCGCTGGAGAAGTGGCTGACGGCGAACGTCGACATGATCAAGGCCAAATTCAGCGAGACCTCGAGGTATACGCCCGCACCACTTGACGCCTATATCATCAGGAAATTTATCGAAGGCATCATTGCACTTCTCCATGAAGTGGCGGCGAGTCCGGACCACGTGCTTCGCCGCCAGTTCGACGAGAACTTGCAGGCGCTGGCCGTGCGATTGCAGACATCGGCCGTGCACCGCCGTTTCGGCAAGTCGTTGATGCGCGACTGTATCCGTTATTTCGGGCATGCAGACTACTATCGTGTGCTGGTGGAGCGCTTGCGCATGCGTGTGATGGCCGATCTCAGTCACGAGCAATCGGCCATGCGCGACGCATTGACAAGTATGCTGGCTTCGCTCGGCAAGCGGATCAGCCGTGAGCCTGCGATTCGACTCAAGCTGAACGCATGGTGGCTCGCGTTCGCGCGCGAACTCGTCTTGCGCTACGGGCGCCAGCTGGCTGCGCTGATCACCGAGGTCGTGAGAGGCTGGAATGCAGGTGAAGTGAGCCGGAAGATCGAAGCAGAAATCGGCCGTGACCTGCAGTATGTCCGGATCAACGGCACCTTCGTGGGCGGCATGGTCGGCGTGCTGCTTCACGCCGCCACACTCGTCGTCACGCGGTAACACGCGCGCTAGCCGGCCGCAACCAGTCCCAGTGTCTGCGCGCGCGCAACGGCGTGCGCGCGCTTGTCGACAGCCAGTTTCACGAAGATGTTCTTGACATGAGTCTTGACGGTTTCGGGCGTAATCCCCAGGGTGCGCGCAATCTCCTTGTTCGACTGCCCTTGGGCAATCAGCTCGACAATGCCGCGTTCCCGTGCGCTCAACGGCTCGCGCTCCGTGTCGCGCTTGGGCCCGGCGGCGGGCTCGTACGTCGATCGCCAGCCGTCTAGCAGGCGATCGATGTAAGCGACGCTCTCCTTCGTCTGTGGGGTGGAACGCGTGTCGTCGCGAACCGCACGCAGGAGCGGCCCGATTTCCGGCCCTTGGTCGAGAATCGAGCGGTAGATGCCGCCATTGGCGCTCAGGACTTCGCGAAAGATTTCGACGGCGCGGGTCTGTTCGTTCGCACGCAACCAGACGAGCGCGAGCACGGTGCGCAAGCGCAGCGCGAGATAGTCGCTGTGCCGGCTTTCGACGCTTCGCAAAGCGGATGTCAACGACCCGAGGGCCTCCTCTGTCCGGTTCTGTGCCATCGCCACCCAGGCCACCGCGATCGCGCGGTAGGTTTCGATCTCCGGCGAGACTGCATGCTCCGTGGCGCAACGGGCGTCCACCAGTTGATCCAGTTGCACGACACATGCCGACGCTTCCGTCGTCCTCCCTTCCGCAAGATAGAGCCGCGCGCGCTCGACGAGGACACCGGCAATCAGCCGGTCCCAGCGGCGTGCATAACCCAGAGCCTGCGCCTGATCGAGCAACGCATAGGCCCGCTCGGCGTCGGCGCGCGCGATAGCGATCCGGACGAGCACGCGATAGGCGATCAAGGTGCTATCGAGCAGGACCGCTAGGTCGATCACCGGCATGAGATCGACCAGTAACGCTTCTGCCTCGTCGAGCCGCCCCTGCTCGTACCAGATCTGCGCAATCATGGGCGCGCACAACGCAGCCGAGATGGATCTCGGACCGGCATGGCGCTCGGCGAGCTGCATCGACTCGGTGAAATAGCGCTCGGCGAGCGCGAAGTGCATCTGCTGCATTTCCGCGTGGCCGAGCAGGCATAGCCGGTAGACCGAGGCGAACACATTGCGCTGGTCTTCCTCGATCGAATAGGGGATCCACGGTGTCGCGTACAGCGCTTGCAGGTTGCCTGCTTTCCAGTGCCCAAAGCGCACGACGTTGGAGACGACGTTGGTGGTCCAGCTGTCTGTCGACGGCCGGTCGAGACACGCCTGTGCGATCGCGAGCGCGCGCGGCGCGTCGTCCTGTAGCCCGGCCACCACCGAGCGGATCGCCTGGCACTCCCAGCGGATGTTTTCGGGGGTGTCGCTCGAACCAGTACCCGTGTCGCGCTCGATCTCATCGAGCATCGCGAGCGCTTCGTCGAAACGCATCGCAAGCGCCATCCCCCACGCGATCGCTAGTGTGACCTTGACCTGCCCGCGCATCAGGTGCGCCGGGAACTGGCGTTGCCAGCCGAGCAGCGTAAGCAGGTCGCCCTTCGTGACGAGCGCCATCGCGCAGTGACCCATCAAGGAGACGGCGTCTTGCGTATCACCCGCGGCGATCGCGTGCTTGACCGCGTCTGTCCATTGCGCCTCTTTGGCGTACCACTGGCACGCACGACGATGCAGGTCCGCCACTTCATCGCGATGCCGGGTTTCGAGCCGCCGGCGCAGGTACTCGCCCATGAGATGGTGATAGCGGAACCAGCGTCCTTCGATATCGAGCGGTTCGAGCAGCAATTGGCGTGCAGAGATCGTGTCCAGCATGCCTTGTGGCGCCGCAATGCCGGTTACCGCTTCGCATAGCGACGCCGTCAGGCGGTCGAGTATCGACGTGCGCAACATGAACTCGACCATGTCGGCTGGCAAACGCTTGAGTATGTCTTCAAGGTAGGCGGCGAACGGCCGGGAGGCACCGGACGGCGCGCTCACGTCCCAATCCGGTTTGCACTCGTCACGCGATAGGACTGAGGCAGAAATTCGCAGCGCCGCAGCCCAACCTTCCGTGCTCGCGAACAGCGACTTGACGCTGGCAGCGCGCAGCCCGCCTGGGCATTCCTGTTCGACAAAACTGTGTGTTTCGTCGAAGTTGAAACGGAGTGTCGACGCGTCGATTTCCAGCAGGTCGTTCCCGGCTCTCAGGTTGGCGAGCGGCAGCGGTGGATCGGTACGCGTGCAGACCACGACATGCACGTTCGATGGTGCGTTCGCGACGAAGTACGACATCGCATCGTGAATGGTCGGCAGGCTGATCAGGTGATAGTCATCGACGAATAGATAGACCTCGTCGTCGACTTCGACGAGTTCGTTGATCAGCGTCGACACGACTGAGCGCGCAGGCACGAGCGACGCTTCGGTTGTCAGGCTGACCGCGGACCCGCCGACGCTGGTGCAGGCGTTGCGCAATGCCTGCGCCAGATGATGGAAGAAGCACGCGGGTTCGTCGTCCTCCGTGTCGAGAGACAGCCAAGCGACAAATGCGCCGCTTGCATTCAGCTGCTTGAGCCACGTGAGCGCAAGCGATGTCTTGCCAAAACCGGCAGGCGCCTTGATTACCGTGAGCCGTTTGTATTCCGCCTTCCCGGCGAGAGAGACGAGCCGTGGCCGATCGATCAATCCAGCGGGCAGGCGCGGCGGAAAGACCTTCGTAGCGAGGAAGAGAGGCGGCCTGTTGGGGGGCGGCGCTTGTGTCACGTGCATCAACTGCTCCAGGCGTTCGGGTTGACCCTGACTGCCATTTCTCGTCCATCCAATCGCGCTCCCCTGTAAGGGGGATTTTGCACGGCGCCGCGCTCAGACACTATGGATTCCAGCGAGGAGACGCGCAGTTCCACAGCTGGACAACGGCGCTGGACAACAGTGCGGCACGCCGACCGGCAACTGGGGAATTGCCCCTCGGCGGGCGCCACCTGAGCCGGTGTTTTGCTTAAGAAATGATACGCCCAACCACCTTGAGGGAGGAGACATGTCTACTGCATCGCATCGAATCGAATTGCCGTGTATTGCGGTGCACAAGCTCGGGCCGGCGCGCGTATCCGGTACGAACAAAACAAAACCTTGAGCGATCGGTTTACCTGGCCGGCGTGACCGAGTCCTTTATCGAAACGGAGTAGGCAATGAAAGTACTGGTTCCTGTCAAACGCGTCGTCGACGCGAATGTGAGAGTCCGCGTGAAAGCCGACGGCAGCGCCGTCGACATCGCGAATGTGAAGTTGTCGATGAACCCCTTCGACGAAATCAGCGTGGAAGGGGCCGTGCGTTTGAAGGAAGCCGGCGCGGCGTCAGAGGTGATCGTCGTGTCCTGCGGGGTGCTGGGCTGCCAGGAAACGCTGCGCACGGCGATGGCGACCGGCGCTGACCGCGGCATTCTCGTCCAGACCGACGCCGAGTTGCAGCCGCTCGCCGTAGCGAAGCTGCTCAAGGCGCTGGTGGACAAAGAGCAGCCGCAACTCGTGATGCTCGGCAAGCAGGCTATCGATGACGATGCGAACCAGGTCGGCCAGATGCTTGCGGCGCTGCTCGGCTGGCCGCAGGCGACCTTCGCATCGAAGGTGAGCGTCGAAGCCGGCAAGGCGACCGTGACGCGCGAGATCGATGGCGGACTCGAGACGATCGAGGTCGATCTGCCTGCCGTCGTGACCACCGATCTCCGGCTCAACACACCGCGCTATGCGACGCTGCCCAACATCATGAAGGCGAAGAAGAAGCCACTCGACGTGGTGACACCCGATGCCCTCGGCGTCGACATTACACCGCGGCTGTCGACGCTGAAGCTTGCGGAGCCGCCGAAACGCGCGGCGGGCATTCGCGTCGCCGACGCCGCGGATCTCGTGGCCAAGCTGAAGAACGTCGCACACGTCATCTGACCGGAAGGGGGAAACATGTCAATACTCGTTATTGCAGAACACGACAATCAGACGCTGAAGGCTGCGACGTTGAACACCGTCACCGCCGCTGCGCGTCTGGGCGACGACATTCATGTCCTCGTCGCCGGATCGCAATGCGCGACGGTGGCCGAACAGGCCGCAAGCATCGCCGGCGTGGACCGCGTGCGCTTCGCCGATGCGCCGCACTATGCGCATCCGCTGGCCGAGAATCTGGCCGCGCTAATTACGACGATCGCGGCCGACTATACCCACATACTGGCGCCCGCGACCACCACCGCGAAGAACGCGATGCCGCGCGTGGCTGCGTTGCTCGACGTCGCGCAGGTCTCCGACATGGTTGCCGTTGAGTCCGCCGATACGTTCGTGCGCCCCATCTACGCGGGCAACGTGCTGGCGACGGTGCGAAGCGCGGACCGCATCAAGGTCGTCACAGTACGCACGACGGCCTTTGCGGCGGCGCCCGCCGAAGGCGGCGCGGCGGCGATCGAATCACTCGCGCCGGCCGTCGCGGTCCCGGGTTCACGTTTCGTGAGCCATCAACTGACCCGCTCCGAGCGCCCTGAGCTGACATCGGCGAGGCGGGTGATCTCGGGCGGCCGGGGCATGGGCTCCGGTGAAAACTTCGCACTGCTGGAGGACGTCGCCAACAAGCTGGGCGCAGCGGTCGGCGCATCGCGCGCTGCCGTGGATGCCGGCTTCGCGCCGAACGACTATCAGGTGGGCCAGACCGGCAAGGTCATTGCGCCGCAACTCTATATCGCGGTCGGCATCTCCGGCGCGATCCAGCATCTGGCCGGCATGAAGGACTCAAAGGTGATCGTCGCGATCAACAAGGACGAGGAGGCGCCGATCTTTCAGGTCGCCGATTATTGGATCGTCGGCGATCTCTTCAAGGTATTGCCAGAGCTGTCCGCTGAACTGGACAAACTGCAACAAAACTGATGCCGGAGACCATGATGAGCACCTATATTGCACCGCTGCGCGACATGCGCTTCGTGATGACGGAACTGGCCGGTCTTAACGAGTTGTCTTCGCTGCCGGGCTTCGAAGAGGTGACGCCCGAACTCGCCGAGGCTGTGCTCGACGAGGCGGCGAAGCTCGCGACCGAGGTGCTGGCGCCGCTCAACAAGTCCGGCGACGAGCAGGGCGCGCGCCTGACAAAGGACGGCGTCGTTGCAGCGGACGGTTTTGCGGCAGCCTACCGGCAGTTCGTCGAAAGCGGCTGGAGTGGCCTCTCCGGCCACCCGGATTTTGGCGGCCAGGGGCTGCCCGAATTGCTGCAGGCGGCCACCGTCGAGATGTGGAATTCGTCCAACATGGCGTTCGCACTGTGTCCGCTGTTGACGGCGGGCGCCACGGAGGCGCTGAGGCAGCACGGTTCGGAAGAACTCAAGGGACGCTATTTGCCCAATCTGATCAGCGGTGAGTGGACGGGCACCATGAACCTGACCGAGCCGCAAGCGGGCTCGGATCTCGCCGCCGTGCGCGCGAAGGCGGTGCCCGTAGGCGACCACTATCGCCTCTCCGGCCAGAAGATTTTTATCACGTGGGGCGATCACGATATGACGAGCAACGTCATTCATCTCGTCCTCGCACGTACGCCGGACGCGCCGGAGGGCGTGCGCGGCATATCACTCTTTGTCGTGCCCAAGTTCCTGCTGAATGCCGATGGCTCTCCCGGGCAACGCAACGACGTGCACTGTGTGTCCCTGGAACACAAGCTCGGCATTCACGCGAGTCCGACCTGCATGATGAGCTTCGGCGATCAGGGTGGGGCGATCGGTTATCTGGTGGGGCAGGAGAACAAAGGTCTCGCGCATATGTTCACGATGATGAACGAGGCGCGCCAGAAGGTAGGTGTCCAGGGACTCGCGATTGCCGAACGCGCTTATCAGCAGGCCCGCGAATACGCGAAGGAACGCGTCCAGGGGCGGCTCGCGGCCAGCAAATCGGGTGACGCTGTAGCGATCATCCATCACCCGGATGTGCGGCGCATGTTGATGACGATGAAGTCTCAGGTCGAAGCGATGCGCGCTTTCGCGTACGTGATGGCCGCGGACATGGACCGCGCGCACCGTGACCCCGACGCCGGTGAGCGCGCACGTCGCCAGGCGCGTGTCGATCTTCTGATCCCCGTGTTGAAGGCATGGTGCACGGAGTTGGGCGTCGAGATTGCCTCGATGGGTGTGCAGGTGCATGGCGGGATGGGCTACATCGAAGAGACGGGCGCGTGCCAGTTCCTGCGCGACGCACGAATCGCGCCGATCTACGAGGGCACGACGGGTATCCAGGCTGCCGACCTCGTAGGCCGCAAGCTCACATCAGATCAGGGCGCGGGGATGGCTGAACTTGTTGCGGAGATGCGTCAGGCCGCGATGGAGCTCACGCGCAGCACGGATACACAAACGGCGTCGGTTGGCACGGCGCTAACGGCCGGTGTCCAGGCGCTCGACGATGCCACCGCCTGGATGCTGCACGCATTGGCGACTCAGCCCGACGCAGCGCTTGCCAGTTCCGTCGACTATCTGATGCTCACCGGCTACGTGTGCGGCGGGTGGCAGATGGGGCGTGCAGCGCTTGCTGCGTCAAGCAAAAGCGCAGCGAACGAAGACCCTGATTTCCATCGCACGAAGCTCGCCACTGTGCGCTTCTACGCCGACAAGGTCTTGCCCAAAGCGAATGCGCTTCTGGATACGATCCGCAGCGGCGCATCGAGCGGGTCGAGCCTCCCAATCGAGCAGTTCTGAGCAGTTCTGAGCGGCGATTCAAGAAAAAATGCCGATGCAAGCATATTGATATGTAATACGAAATAAATTGCAGGAGACATGATGAAAAAATTTGCATGCCTTGCGTTATTACCCGGCGCGATATGTTCCAGTGTGATGGCGCAGAGCGCAGGCAGTCTCATAACCAGAGTGGGCGGGGTGTGGCTCGACTTTGGCCCGTCTTCCGCAACATCGTTGCAGAGCAGTTCGGCTTTCGGCACATTCACGTCTTCGGGAACGGGTGGTCAGATACATAACACCTTCACCCTGGAGCTCTCGACCACTTATTTCGTCACGGACCATATTGCTTTCGACCTGGCGGCGGGCATACCGCCCAAGCTCCAGCTCTATGCGCAGGGCAACGCCACACCATTCGGTGCCGGTGGGCCATCGCTCAATCTGGGGAATCTGGCGCCGCTCGCCACCACCCGGTCGTGGTCACCCATTCTGTTCCTGAAGTATTACTTCTTCGACGCGCAGACGAAGCTGCGCCCATTTGTCGGTATAGGCGGGAACTATACTTGGTTCTCGCATACCCATCTCAATTCGACATTCAGTGGTGCGTTACAGCAGATTGCGGGGCCGGGCGGACAGGTCAAGGCAACGCTCAGTCCGTCATGGAATCCCGCGGTCACCGCGGGCGCGTCTTATAAGATCAGCAAAAACTGGTATGCGACTGGGTCGGTGACCTATCTGTCTCTCAAGACAAATGCGACGGTCAGTTCCGTGGCCGCCAACGGTCAGACGGTGTTGTCCAGCAAGACGCGCATCACGGCGGATCCGGTGATCGTTTTTCTCGGAATTGGATACCGGTTCTAGCTAGACAATAGTCATTTGGGCTTCTTCAGGAAATCGAGCCCTTCCGGTAGTTGTGCATTCGGGAAATGCGTGGAAAGTGTGGTTTCGCGCCACCGCTCTTGTTCCTCGGCGCGCTCTGCGTCTGCGAGACTGCAGACGTGCAGCGCATCGCCACCAAGCAACAGACGCAACGGAAGCTCATCGCGACGTGACAGTTGAACGATCAATGCCGCGATCTTCGCGGGGTCGCTGATTTCGTGACCGCCGTAAGCTTCCAGAAGCCTGAGCATATTGCCGACCGACTGTTCGTAGTCGGGCAACAGGTCATCAATGCCACTACGTGCTTCGCTGGCCCAATCGGTGCGCATCCCTCCAGGTTCTAGCGTGCACACGCGGATGCCCATGTGAGCAACCTCCTTCGCGACGACGTCGCTGAAGCCGCCGACGGCCCACTTCGCTGCCTGATAGGCAGACAATCCTGGCGCCGACGTGCGCCCTCCCGCCGATGACACCTGGAAAATATGACCAGCGCGCTGTTTACGCATCACTGGCAGCACTGCACGGGTCAGGTTGACCACACCGAAGAGGTTAGTTTCCACCTGATCGCGGAAATCTTGCGTTGTCATCTGCTCGAACGGAGTGGTGTGGCCATAACCAGCGTTATTAACCAGCACGTCGATGCGACCAAAGGCATTGAGGATGTGATCGACCGCGCGCTGCGCGGCAACCTCATCGGTGACATCGAGTGCGACAGGACGAATCCGGTCTGGATAGCGCTCGACCAAATCTTTCAAGCGATCAGGATCACGCGCGCCAGCGACAAGACGATCGCCCGCGGCAAGGACCGCCTCGGTAATCAGGCGCCCAAGGCCGCGCGCAGCGCCCGTTACCAACCAGATTTTTGAAGTATCAGACATAGTGAATCCCTTTAGTTGCGGCCGCCCTGCGCGGCCTTCGAAACGTTCTCCCAGCTTTCCCAAACCTTCAGGCGTTCCGCGTAGACCTGTTTGATCAGCGGAAGCATTGCGCTGCCGAGGATGAGGCGAAGGGGCGGCTCAGCCGCATCGACCACCTTCAGAATCGCTTCGCCAGTTGCAGAAGGATCGCCAAAGGCGTCGGCTGACAACATCGATGCCAGGTGCTGACGCACAGACTCGTAAGCCGGCATTGGAGGCGCCTGCCTGATGGACGATTCATTCATGAAATCCGTGGAGAACGGCCCCGGCTCGATGATCGTTACCTTGATCCCAAATCCGGCAACCTCGCTGGCAAGTGCTTCGGCCAAACCCTCCACGGCAAATTTTGTCGCTTCGTAAATGCCGCCCGTCGGGAAGGCAACGATTCCACCCGCACTCGACACCGGCAGGATATGTCCCGATCCCTGTGCTCGAAGGAGAGGGAGGGCGGCCTGAATCACAGACAGCGTGCCGAACACGTTGGTCTCGAAGTTGGCACGGGCGTCCTGAATGCTGACCTCCTCGATGGCGCCCATATAGCCATAGCCGGCAACACTCAAGATCACATCAAGGCATCCGAAGTGCTGGTGCACGCGATTGACGGTACGGACTACCTCGTCGTGGTCGGTGACGTCGAGCGCGAGCGGCAACAGGGCCTCGCCGTATTGTTTTTGAAGGGCAACCAGTGATTGCAGGTCACGTGCGGTAGCCGCGACCTTGTCTCCGCGCGCCAGCGCTGCTTCTGTCCATCGACGGCCAAAGCCACGCGACGCACCGGTGATGAACCATACTTTGGGACTGGCCATGTGTATGTTCCGAGTGGGTAGATCATCGTTACAAATTGACAGTTTTGGTAAAAATGTAAATTTCAGTCTAGTTCTTTTGACAGTTTTCGTCAAAGTGTCTTCTCGTCGATATGCCATAATCGCGATCATGAGCGAAGCAACTTCAACGCGCCGTGACCAGGTGGTCCAGGCGGCGATAGGCGTATTTCTACGATATGGCTATGCGCGCACGACGATGGCAGACATCGCGCAAGCGGCGGATCTGTCTCGTCCGACGCTGTATCTGGCGTTTCCCGACAAGGACGCGATCTTTCATGCAGTCGTGGATGCGATGGTGGCTGACAAGTTGAGCGAGATTCGCCAGCGACTGCCTCGCTATCGCGGGTTCGAAAAAAAGCTACGCTATGCCTGTGAGGCGTGGGGAGCAGAGGGATTCGAGTTGGTCCAGGCACACCCGGACGCAAAAGACATGTTTGATCTGGGTTTCGCGTCCGTCTGCAATGGATTTTCCGCGTTCGGAGACTTGCTGACGGAAATCATCAGTGCACCACTCGCCGAATCGGGCCTCGGTATAGCAGCCGGGGACCTGGCCGAGACGATCGTGTTTGCTATCAAGGGGTTTAAGGAAATCGCTCGCGATGGCGCACACATGCGGCGAATGATTGGCGTGCAGGTTGCTATCGTCGCTGCCGCGCTTGGTCGGAAGGGCTGATTTCAAGGGCCAGACGACCGGCAGGTCGCTGTGCAAGAAAAGCAATTAGATCGTCGCATCGAAAGCGTCGATTGGCTATCTCGCCGGTTTGCGCGTTTAGAAGCGCTTGTTGACAGATGTCTGTAATCGGTCAGGCGAGCACGATTGACGTAAGGGACCGGGCGACCTGGAGTGTAAAAGCAAGCGCGAGCCGATCGCGTGCGCAATATCCTGTGATGACCTTCGCGAGTAATCGCTTCGTGGTTCCACGCGGCACGTGTTCAAGCGGTCTGACCGCTGGCTGCCGCCAGTGAGCCTCCCGGGGTTTCCCGGGGCCTTCTGAGCAAATGCGCGTCCTCTCTGCTACGGCGTTGCGCACACTTCAACGTGACGATACCCCACGCACGTCTCGACTTTAATGACACAGTAAAACTAGCGCAGCGACCAATTAGCCATCGGATCGATCGGCAGCACAGGGCGCGGCAGATGACGCCAGTCGAAGCACGTGAGGATCGGTGACGTCAAGCCGGGGGCATCCACTTCGACGACCTGCTCATTCCGGAAGAACTCGTCGAAGCCGCCACGGAAATGGCCGCGCGACTTCAGGACGACCGCGCGCGGCGCCGATATCCAGTCCCAGGTGCTCGAGGAAGACCGGGTCCGCGCATGTGTCCTGTTGCTGATCACGACCACCGTCACACCGCCGATCCGTAGCGCGGCAGTCGCGCCTAGGCGGATCGACGTGCCTTTGAAAATGCCGCGCCGACCCGTTACCTCGCCATTCGCCGCGGCGGTTCTGAGGAACATAATGTCGCGAAGCCGGTGAGCGTCTGTTTTGTATTGCTATTCCAGGGTGGGTGGACCTTAGGTGGTTGTCGACGCAAAAGGAGGGCTGCTCGCAGGCGAGCGGCTGCTTCGACTGTCAATGAGCAGGCATAGGTTACAAAACGATGGCTTTTGTCCGTGAGATGGCATGCCAACGAGATTTATTTTCCTGGACTTAATTGCGACCGGATTTCACTGGACAGTACTGGACCAGTGTACTGAATACGCTCCGGTGAAATGCGCGAGATCTTTGCGCCAGACCCGTTTGCATTGGTTCTCGTTGGCCGCTAGATTAGGTCTCGCGGGGATTGGTCGGGCGAATGTGGGAGGGCTGGACAATGGCTTATGGATTCGAGGAAGACCGTGTTGGCAAGCAGCGCCTGATTCGCCTTCGAGAGGTTCGTCTGCGTGTCGGACTGGGAGCGAGTACCGTTATCGCTATCTCGCCGAGGGCAAATTTCCGAGGCCCGTGTCGATTGGTGGCGGAAGGGTCGCTTGGATAGAAAGCGACGTTGATGCCTGGATCAGGCTGGCGCATGTGGAGTGGTTCACTGCTTCACGGAGTCAGCCGACGAAGCCCAAGCATTTGTAGACATAGGGTTGGATATCGGCATCACCGGCTGGGTGACAGACGACAAGCGTGGCGGCGACTTACGCTCCGCAATACCAGACCTGCCACTCGACAGACTGCATCTCGAAACAGACGCTCCGTATCTCGGACCCAAGAATGCCAAGAAGCGCCGGCCATACAACGAACCTGCGAATTTGATATGGGTGGCTCGTGCTGTCGCAGAATTGAAAGGCATCAGCGAAGATGTAGTCGCGGAAGCTTGCACCGAGAACAGCCGACGTTTGTTTCGCTTGTCATTGTCTGCGCCCGTCGCCAAGTCTTGACCGTCTCAGCAGCGACGACCATCACAGATATCTCAGGAAACAGCGCACTCGGCGGAGACGAGGATGCGGACCCTCGGCACATCAGCAGTTCACCGGATGCAATTGGACGAACCCTTACCGCTTCTACAGCCGCTTGACGGTGAACTCGCCATCGAAATACCCATTCGAGCGCCATCTCGATAGCCTCAGAACTACGAACTCTTCGGTAGGATGTTTTAGCGCCAGTTGCGGAGCGCGCGAAAATGCCGCTAGCGCTATACACTGGAACTCTAATCAAAGTCGCCTACACCATGCCTGCAGAACACCCTGCTGACAAGCCGCACCAAAACTCGGCACCATTTAGACGCGAGCCGGTACCTGCTTTGCCTCGAAAACTGCCAACCGGGTCTAGTGGCATCGAACCTGCGGTCGCCACTGGATTCTGCGGGCTGATGCTTGATACCGGCGCCTGGGCTTTCATGCGTGACAAGAGCGGAGACTTCTTCCCCGCGCTCACCCCCATTTGTATGGTCGCGGGCGCCATTCTTACCGCTATTAGCGTTGCGTTGTTCGGCCTTGTCTGGCTCAAGCACCAGCGCACTTCGCGCTCCAAATAATCGTGTTGAAGTGCTGCTGAGACGGCGCGTGCGAACGCCGTCAATTGACCTACGCCAATCACCGTCACACTAAGCAGGCCGCCAACCCTGAACGGCTCATTTTCAGAAACGCGAACGGGTGGCAGCGTGTTACGACCGCCCGCATCGATTCGGGACAAAGGACGCGCCTTAGTGTCGTGGGGCACGGGACATAGTTGCGCGCGGGAGATAGGCGCGAAAGTACGGTGCGATACCTCGGCATCGAAGTCGACGATGCGCTCGAGATGGCAGAACAGACCGAGGTATGACCCACGGTCGGCCGGACGGTAATCGGTCGCTGTCCGGCCACTTTCCGTCACTCTCGAGCGGCAACTGGATCATTTACAGTGGGCACGGCGTTGCGCCGCTAGACGCACCTTGACTATCGGCCAGACTCCCAAATGGCGGACGATGGGGCTTAGCGGTCCACGTCAATGGGCGATTCAGACGGCCAGATTCGAATGCGCTATCGGCGCATTAATCCTGAGTGGCCATATCGGTAGCGTCGGCCTGCACCAGTGCGCGCACGAGCAGGTACACGGCTGGCAAGTTGTCGTCGTCACGTCGCCAGTCGACGGGTTCGTCGAGATCCATGCCGGACAAACGACTGTCGCCAAACCGGACAAACGTCGAGCGTACTGTCTCGTCGTGCCGCGCCCGGAAGCCCCGATTCTCAAAGACCTGATCGTCGATTGTCAGCAGTGTGCGCCAGGTCGGCAATCGCGCGCCACTTGAGTAACGATGACGGCCATTGTCGAGGTAACGACCTGCGACCGTGGCAATGATCTGCTGGAGGTCGAGCGACGCGCTGCGGAGTGCGCGTTCGAGGGCGAGAGGATTGATGTCGTGGACATCCAAATCAAGAGCAGAGTCGTTAATCATACTGTTATCTTCCTGAAGACTCGCGGCAACCCGCAGCATCAAAGTTGAAGCTTCAACAACGCTTGGTTTCGCTGTGCCAACAACTGGCGGATCTGAGCAAGATAGTTATCGCCGACTGTGCAGTCTTCAACAGACCGGCTATGTTGATGAGGCGTTGGTGGCCGTACGCCGAGATAGCGGCACACCGCGGACAGGTACGGTTTGCCGTTGCCTCCCAGATGTCGCGCAGCAGCAGCCACGCGCACGTCTCCGACATGCTTGCGCAACCACGCAAGCGTTTCGCGGTCACCGTCGTTCAAGATGCGGATGAGCTGATTCATGACCGATCCTGTATATAAAAACAGTGCTGTAAATTTATACAGTATCTGACCAAGATGCAAGTTAATTCGCAGGATGTTGGACTCGGCGGAAAGAGAATGCAGATGGCGATCAAAGTCGATGTGCAATGGGTCGTCGAGTACGCAGATGGGGCTGACGCACTTCTGCCCGGTCACAGGGCGCGAGATGCCCAGCGTGCTCCGATCGCGATTGCCTCGGCCATCTCAAACACCTTGGGAATCGGCCGCCTCCTCGCTCGACCTAGTTGATACCCAGTCAGTGAGGTTTCTCGTCACTTTCTGCCCCGTACACAGTTGTCGACGTAATCAGCTCACTCCTGCATGACTCGACGGCGGTCGTCATCGAAGGTCGTACGGTCATAAGCCTTTTGCACGTCGCCTCGCTTCGCGTGGGCCAACTGCGCTTCAAGCACGTCGATATCTATGCCCAGCCGCTCGCGGCCGACGGTGCGCAGCATTCCCCGAAAGCCGTGGGTCGCGTGTTTGCCCTGAAATCTCATATCGCGCAGCGCCTTGCTGAGAGCGTCGCGGTGCAGATGCGGTGTTTTCTGTTTGGCCGGAGACGGAAAAACATAGGCACTGTCGCCCGTTATTGTTTTGAGTTCGTTCAGAACAAGCAGCGCTTGCCGGGGAAGTGGAACGATGTGGTCATGCTGCATCTTCATGCGTTCACCGGGAATATGCCATTCGGCCGCGTCGAGATCAATTTCGCTGCGAGGGGCCGATGCGATGACGCCGGGTCGCAACCCGGTCAGCATCGCGAGCTTCAGCGCAGCGCGAGTGATAGGGGACGAGTAAGCGTTGATAGCCTTCACGAGCGGGCCGATGTCGGCCGGCTTCGTGATCGCGGGAATGTGACCTTTTTTGTGCCGAGGAAGGACGCCGCGCAGCGCCAGCGGTAGTCCGTCTTCGCGCAGGTCATTGTGGATGGCGTAACTGACGATACCGCCAACGTACTGACGCGCCTTCGATGCAAGGTTGGGCGCTTTCGCCGCGATCGTCTCGAGAATGGGTTTGACCTGCGCGGTGGACAACGTCGAGATCGACTTGTTACGTAGCGCCGGCGTCAGATACTCGCGCAGGACAAATTCGGCCTTGCGGTAGGTTTCAT
>Ga0255336_101178_pt1 | contig 22090 bp, 14 predicted proteins | sample MeOH1_35cm_T3_17_FD_189102 | JGI IMG/M metagenome (GOLD analysis project Ga0255336, IMG submission 189102) | Sandy soil microbial communities from University of British Columbia, Vancouver, Canada - MeOH1_35cm_T3_179 | ecosystem: Engineered > Artificial ecosystem > Sand microcosm > Unclassified ...
GAGCTGAACCCCGCTGTCCTGACATGAATCTGGCCGCCCCGACCTGAACCCCGCTGTCCTGACATGAATCTGGCCGCCCCGACCTGAACCCCGCTGTCCTGACCTGAATCGGGCCGCCCCGACTGAACCTTGTCGGTCTTGACCGCCGGTAGTTGTCCTGAGGGTTCTAATCTTCCGGATTTCGGCCCCGGATCCGAGCTTGGAGTAGACTTGGGGCTCGTCAGGAGCTTGGCAGTTCCTGACACTCACGGGCGAACTCGTGGAGTTAATTACTCCCGCTTTGCTATACATTGCTCAATACGGGATCAAAGCGGCTGTCAATGCTGGTGTTTCAGATACACTCGGTGGTGGAAAACTTGGTCAAGAAAGGCCTGGATCCAAGGCGACGAGGTTTTGGACGCGGTGAAAAAGCTTCAAGAGTCAGGGTCATCGGACGTCCAAAATATCTGTACCGGTGAGCTCTTGGAGGACTGGAAGTTTGACCCGATGTATGCACAATGTTATCTCGGCCCTTTCCGGATCGCAGCAGCATTTGTCCCTGACATCGGCCTATGCGGACATGTTTCGGGCGCATGGCTGGAGCGATCTGTTGGCATGATTGGAAGCCCAACAACTTGACGAACTTGCCAATTCATTGGTCGCCGGTCACTCGATAGAATGCACCACGTATTCACGGGGCTGCTTCAGTGGGTTCAAGGCATTGGAGGCCAACGGCTTATGGAACTCTCTCGGATTCCCCATTGCCGAGATCCGCAGACCAGGGGGATGGTAACGGTCGACACATGCAAAGCTCAACTTTGATACGAGATCCAGGGACCGTACTTCACTGCCATCCTGGACCAAGCGTCTTTTCGACAAGGGCTGGACAGAGTCTCTCTGTATGGCATTCGCAGCGACCTTCCTCCATCCACCATCAAGGTTGGCATCACTGCACATGGCGGGTTTCAAGCTGAGATATACTTTGCTCTAATAGGTCTTGATATTGGGGCGAAGGACAGGATGCTGGAGACCCAGATGAGGCTGGAAATGGGCTCCAAGGCCGGTGTTCACCGTGGATAGAAGAGTTCCCAAAGACCACAGGATCAGGATTCCGCCACGGTCGATTCTCGCGTCGTGGCTCAAGCCCGGAGGGAGAAGATTTGAGTGAGGAGAACTTCTGGCGGTCAGCGCCCCATTCGTCTCTTGTCGGCCTCGATACCAGACAGGTGCTTCATATTTACATGATGAACGGACCGGCTTTAGACCGTGTATGGATATATTGATCAAGAGCTATCCAGGAGGTACTGTCCATCCAGACTTGCGCACTACATCACCCAGGCCCATCTACTTGGTCATGCTTCCTCAGTCGGTTGTCTGCCAAGCTCCCATAGCCCAGCGTACATCTACCAGCTCCAAGCGTCGAGTCTTCTCTCTTTGTGCGACCGCAAGGTCGGACTGTCTGGGCTGCCATTGTTCGTACGCTAGGCGCACCTCCTCCACCACCGACTGCCTGTCTTAGCTCAGCCAGTCTAACAGTTGGCTTCTGGGTCCGACACGACGACTACGGCTGGTTGCGAGGCTCCTTAGCACAAGGAGTGGGGAGGGGGTACCAGGTGAGGGGGGTGCATCCTCACTCTCGAAGATGCCAATCGAGCATGACGAAACTCGTCTCCAGGATCGCTTTAAAGCACCAAATATCCGTGGTGTCCATTTTCTGCTGCATGACCACCGCGACAGGGGTGTCAGCTGTTCTAGCAACTATGACATCCTAATGTGAGTATCTGGGCTGCATGGTGGAAGTCCGTCGGAAATTCTTGGAGAGTCGTGACCTACTACCCATCATCCGTGATTTCATGATTGAAGGTGGGGTGTACTTGGCTCATTCAGATAGCACAGGCAGCAATGTGTGAGGACTTCAAGAAAAACATCTTGGTATTCTCTTCTCGGCTTAATCCTCTATCGGTTCAGCCGCAGGTCAACCGCAAAACCGTTGGCGCTTCCACGGAGGAAGGGTGACCGCCGATGTGGAACGGAAAGTCAGGTCATCGTCCACAGTGTGCATCGCAATACTCGACTGGACCGATCTTCCCAAATCTCGAGGCCGACGACGTCAAATCACGCTCTCGGACAATGGAGGCTTCTGCCCAATGACAATATACCTGGGCCCATGTCAGAAAGATCACAGCACGAGTGCGTCAACGCACGTTGGCCAATAGCTATGAATGGACTTCTTCATCAGTTCCTTCCGAAAGGCGGCCAGGAAGACCTGGAGTTGATCCTCACTCCAGCCGAGTACATCCCTGAAAAGCTTGACACTCATCCCATACACGCCAGTGTGGAGAGCAAGGAGACCGAATTTGCCGGCTTCCTTGAGCATGGGGTTCTTCGGCCAGGGTCCAATCGGCATCTTGTACTCGAGGATCTGACAGTTGAATTCTTGATTTTCCACCCAGCCTCCCGGTTTCAGACAGAGGAAGGCTTCGTGATAGAAATGGGGCCAGCTCCGGACGCCAAAGCCGTTCATGATTCTGGTGTGCACAAGAGAGAAGCAAGCGTCCGCAAAGCGCCAGGGCTCATCCGCGTCAGCAACCTCAAATTGCAGATCGGGCGGCACCCAGGTTGGCTGGATGGGGGACCTCGGCCTCTGGATAAGCGTCTGCAGCGTTCATGGCCCAGATGCCGGTTCCGGTGCCGACGTCGAGGATGCCGTGAGGGTTGTTAATGGGCGCGAGCGTGATCTTGTCCTCGATGGATAAACGCAGGGCATGGTAGTGTAAATCGAGCCTCTCTTGCTCGCCCTCGTCGTTAGGCATGACGTACTTTCCTGAGTGGAAGGCATGGTAAGTGCGACCATGTCGGACCTCGTAGTCATATATGCTAGAGCGTACGGATTCAGCAGAGTGAACGGTCTCGCTATAGCCCGAGTCGCCAGAGGTCGACTGCGTGTCGTCAACTTCAAGGGGCTCGATATTGGATGTCATTGTGCCCGGAGAATGGGAATGATTGACTCAGGAGAGAGTCAAAAGAACGACAAAGTCATAAGAGTGGTACGCCGGCCAGACGGAAAAACCAGGATATCCTTGTTTATAGCTGTCGGGGAAATGTTCATGCATCCGGCCCCGCCGCCAGTCAACCCCTCCATTTCGCACTAACGTTGTATGCCCCTCGGGTTTATCTCTCCAACCCCCCGGCTTTCCATCTGAGACTGGAGTCAAGGTTCGAGCTGATGTGTTGCTTAATATGGCAAACGCCTTATTGATTCCCATCTCTACCATTGCCCTTGTCCTCTACGTTGTTGTTCGCTGCTATCTCAACTATCGCAAGTGCTCTCAATTCAATGGTCCATTCCTTGCCAAGATAACAGGAGCGTGGCTTTTCTTCCACACTTTTTCAGGCAAACTCAATCAGGACAACGCAGCCTTACTCGAAAAATACGGTGCGGATCAACCTCCTTTCACCATGGTCTGTACTGAATTACCAGGCTCTCCTGTGCGGATTGCACCGGACAAGATCCTGACCAATGACCCCGTCATCCTCCGACACATGAGCTCACCTCGGTCTCAATTCCGACGGGGCACATTTTATGATGCCTTCTCCCTCCAACCACCGCTCAAAAATGTCCTCTCCCAAAAGGATGAGAAAGCCCATAACAGCCTCCGCGCAAAACTAATCCGCGGTGTAAGTTCCCCCCCCCCAACCAACCCCCACTAAGCCGCTCTTGAAGTACTCCGGTAAAGACCTCCCCGGGCTCGAAGCCAACATTGACGCATGCATCGCCGATCTCGTCGACTTGGTCCACTCCGAATCCGCGCTCAACAAACCGGTCGACTTCTCCTCTCTCGCCCAATACTTCACCCTTGATGTCATTACCAGCATCGCCTTCTCCTCTCCCGTCGGCTACCTCCAGCAGAATCGGGATGTATATTCGTACATCGGCAATGTCTCCGACTTCCTCCAAATCCTCGAGCTCGGCGCCAACTGCCCTTCCGTCCAACGGATCCTCGACAGTGGACTGATGGCTCCGTTCCGGCCGAAACCGACGGACGCAGACGGCATGGGCGCCATGATGGGCATGGCTGCAAAAGCCGTCCGCTCCCGCTACGCAGTTGGTGCCAAGCCACAGTCCGACATGTTGGGCTCGTTTATGAAGCACGGCCTGACACAGCAAGAAGCTGAATCCGAGGCCATGGTGCAGGTGCTGGGAGGGAGTGATTCGACGGCCACAGCCATTCGCATGATTATGCTCTATATCATCACGAATCCGGCCGTGTATGCCAAGTGCGTGAAAGAGATCGAGGCCAACGACGAAGCTTTCATCGACACCATCAGCTCATCCGCCTCCAGCAAATGTCTCCCGTACGTCCAAGCATGCATCAAAGAGGGTCTCCGTATCTGGCCTCCCCTGCAAGCCCTCAACTCCAAGCTAGCCCCTCCGGGAGGAGAGACAGTCAATGGCGTTTTCATCCCGGGCGGAATCGAAGTCTGCCACAACGCATACACAACCCAACGCCGCAAAGAAATCTACGGCCTGGATGCCGAATACTTCCGACCGGAGCGTTGGTTAGAGGCAGCGGCTGAAGCGGGACAAGGCGACGGTGGAGGCATTGACCAGGGTCTCGGCGAGGATGGAGCCAGTACAGAAGCAGGACGCGATGGAACGACACGTCTGGCCAAAATGGAATCGACGCTCGAGCTGATTTTCGGCAGCGGACGTTTTGGTTGTCTGGGGAGGCACATTGCGTTGATCGAGTTGGACAAGGTGATCCCGGTGTTGTTGCGGGACTTTGACTGGGCGGTGGTAGACCCGAGTAAGGGGATTGAGAGTCTGTGTTATGGAGTATTTGTGCAGAGGGGGGTGTGGTTGAGGGCGACGCCCAGGGGGAGTGAGTGGTCGATGAATGTGAGGTTTCCTGTCCGCCAAGGCAACAGCGAATAGGCAGGGTGACGGGATCGTAGGGAAAGAGAATATAGATGCCATTGTATGTCCATCTCTAGAGAACCAAGATGGAATCTCCGGGCGTTCCGCTTTATATACCGCACTGACGCAGCCTTGCACTCCTTACAATGAAAGTGTCATGACGACAATCCGTGGCATCGTAGCGTGTAGGGCCACGAGGGCAAACCCGGACATATACTCATCGCCCATGCCCCTGGGTCTGGAGGAGGCAAGCTCAAGTCTTGTATGCTAGACGCCAGATTGTTGGCTAAACAGAGAGACCTCACCCTGCCAGATCGCACACTGTCTTGCCTCAGTTAGCAGTCTGACAGAAAGTGCTCAGAGCGTGTCAAGAATGGGAAGAGAAGATGGAAGAAACGTGTCTAGATTCGGTCTATAGAGAAGGGGTTTGAGCTGTACACAGGATAGCTCACTTTCCTTGACAGGCCAAACAGCTGCCCAATTAGAATAACCTCAGGACAATTGATTGGTTGATCCAAACGCAGCTGTTCAAGGCTGGTTGTCCCGTCACCCTCTCAGGCCAACATCTCTATTCCTTATATTTCCGATCGCGGAATCCAGCAAGAACCTCGACGGTGCCATCTCCTCTCTCGGCCCACCTCTTCGCCGCAATGTCGGGATTGAGCTGCAAGGTCTGCTTGGCCTTGACCCATTCTTCGGCGGTCACCACCTTCTCAAATCGGGGCTTCACACCGGCCTTCTCCAGAACCGGGGAGTCCGTGATGGGCACGAGCACGGTGTCATTATGCGGACGGGCAAAGTAAAGCAAGCCGGTCCGCTTGTATTCGCGTTGGTCCCGGGGTGGTGCCACAACACGGTGCACCGAACTCTTGAGCCAACCCCCCGTCAAATGCGAGATGGTGTCGGCGAGGTTGACGGTGATGGTTCCCGGCTGCGCAGAGACATAGGTCCAGTTGCCGTCCTCGCCCAGGATTTGCAGTCCCGCCACGGGCTGACGGAAGAGGAGAGTCAGGGTGCCCAGGTCGGTATGTCCACCGGTGGTACCATACTTGCTCGCAGCCCATTCCTCTTCGGTGCGTGGATAGTAGAGCATGTACCGGAAGTGGTCTTCACTCTTCCGGTCATAGGTATGTTGCTTGGCCAGGTACTCCTCATCCGGCAGCTGCAGCACGATGGCAAAGAGGCGCAAGAGCGGGAGGATGACGTTGGCATGGAGAGTGCGGTGGAAAGCTTCAATCTCCGAGAGGTGGGCTTTGATCAGGTCCGGGTGGTTGTACTTGCCTTCAAAGTCCTTGGTGAACTTGGGAAAGTTGTACATTTCCACATTGTCCTTTGCGCTGGCCTGCAAGGCCCGACCCGGTCTGCGCCAGCCATTATAGTCGGCCTCGGCATATCGAACTTCATATTTTTCCTTTTCCTCGACGGGAAGGTCAAAAAAGTTCTTGGCCAGAGTGAATTGCTGATCCACTTGCTCCTGAGTCAGCCCAAAGTTCTTGACGTAGAAGAAGCCGACGTGGTGCACGGCATGCTCGAGCTGTTGGGCCAACCGCTCCTTTCCCCCCGGTCGGCCATAGTCCTCGAGATCGAGTGTGACGAGCTCGGCCCAGGGAAGGTCCGCGTTGGTCACTGGTGGATGCACATACGGCGTCAGACGGCTGTAGTCGTATTGGTGAAGGTCTTGACTTTGCGTCTCGGTAACCGTGGTCGACATGTTGGAAGTTGACAACTGTCGGAAGGGAACAAGCTTTGAGTGGACGGCAAAAATACCAGCCCCATGTTTTTATCAGACGATGGAAAGATAAAAAGATTCTGTCATCCGGCCTCCAAATGTCGCCATCGCCAATTCATCTATCCCCATTCGTCAGAAACAGGGGTATGATTTCGGCATATGGGCTTAAGATGTTTGGACAACACTTCACCTGACCGGACCCAGAGCAGGTGGTTCTCAGGCGGTTCCGCCATGTCATTGGATACCGATTCCAGGTGTCCATCGATGTGGACGCTTTGCGTGCAACATCACGGCACCTGATAAGAGCCCAAGTCAAAGGCATCAGAAATAGCCGAATGGTGCAATCGATCATGCCCTGGAGGCACTCTGATGGATATAGTGTGTACATGGCGTATGCCGTGGATTGACTTGACATTCTGTGATCAGCGGCAAGTTCTGGAATGATGGCGTCCGGTCAAAAAACTGCGACCGAGACCAAAGTGGTGCCGGAAATCTCCCATCCCCCGCGGCTCGTGGTCACAACCCGAGGCTACCTGCGGGCCGCGCAGCGCTACATCTGGGATGATCCCGACAAACCCAAAGAGGAAAAGTGGTTCTTGTTCAAGCTGGACGTCTTCCTCCTCAGCTCGGCCTGCCTGGGCTACTTCAGCAAAAACCTCGACCAGGCCAACATCTCCAATGCGTACGTGTCGGGGATGTCGGAAGCGATCAACATGCGCGGCAGCGATCTGACGTATGCCGGCAACGTCTTCACCGCGGGCTATGTCATCGGCCAGATGCCGGCTGTCATTCTGGCCACGCGCGTCCGGCCGTCGATCCTCGTTCCCACCATGGAGATCCTCTGGTCGATCCTCACATTCTGCTCAGCCGCGGTCAAGACGCCGTCGCAACTGTTTGCGGTGCGCTTCCTGGTGGGACTCTGCGAGTCGGTCTACTTCCCGGTCATGATCTATCTCATCGGCTCGTGGTACACCAAGAATGAGCGCGGAAAGCGAGTGACGCTTTTCTACACGACGGCCAGCCTGGCCACCATGTTCAGTGGCTATCTCCAGGCCGGGGCGTACAAAGGCCTGAACGGCAAACTGGGTCATCAAGGCTGGCAATGGCTCTTTATCATCTGCGGTGTCATCAGCCTCCCCGTGGCCATCATTGGCTATTTCTTCTATCCCGACTTCCCCGAAACGACGCGGGCCTTCTATCTGACCAAACAGGAAGCCGAGTTCGCACGGCAACGGTTGGTGGCCGAGGGCTTGAAGCCTCTGGGGGCCTCCGCGTGGGATCGGACCAAGATCTTCCGGATCATGGCCCAGTGGCAATTCTGGATTCTCCCGCTGGGCTACTTCTTCGTCCAGGGCGGCTTCCCCGCCTATCAGCCGGTCTTTGCGCTCTGGCTCAAATCCGAGCATCATTCCATCTATCAAATCAACGTCTGGCCAACGGGTCAGACCGCCGTCGGCGTCGTGGTGCAGGTCCTGGCCGGCATGATCTCCGACTCTCCGCTGCTGCAAGGTCGACGCTGGCAAACCATCATCGTGATGCAGGCTGGGACCATTTTCAGTACGATCGTGCTCGCCGTGTGGAACGTTTCCGACAAACTGAAATACGTGGCCTACTATTTCATGTACTTTTCGGCCGGGGTCCCAGGTGTCTACTACGCCTGGTATCCCGATCTGATTTCACACGACCATGAGATGCGAGGATTTGTGATTGCCGTCTCCAACATGTTCAGCTATATCCAATCCATTTGGTTTACGATTGCCGTGTGGAGAACTGTAGAAGCACCCACGTTCAGGCCTGGATTTATTGCGGCCTCTGTTTTGGGTGGAGCCTTGGTATTGCTCACACTCCTCATTCGCTTCCTGGAGCTTCGCGACAAAAGAAAACGTGAGCCACGACGAGACGGAGGCGACGTCGAAGGACTTGCAATTTCGAGCTCGGAAGAGGCAGACAGCTCATTTTCCGGTCCTCCCGAAGCCACCAGTACTCTGAAAATAAAAACGATCGAGGAAGACGCGAGGATTGTCCGCTTGGATGGAGAACGGAATTAATGTGGTACTTGAACTTGACTCTGATGGAATTGACGAGGTTGGTTGGTATTGGGATAGCCGTACTGCTCTGAATCGTTGGCTGCCTACACGCTCCTCTCGGCGATTCCATCACCCTAAAATAGCATTAGCGGACAAATCTCACATCTGGAATGAAATAAAGTCAACTGGAATAATGGAATCAAAGTATCAAACCTCTGCAGCTGATCAGACTTGTCGATTCCAAAGTCCGCCAGCTAGAGATAGTGTTGAACTGTGTAAGGATTGAATCAGGATTGAATCTATCAGTGGAAGGGCCAAATTTTCCCTTGGCATTAGGGGTGTTCACTCCCACGGTTCCGATATTCCACAGATAGTCTCATCGCAATATGAATTTCTACTGCAGCGAGAATCTCTCATCGATGCTTGGTTCATCACTTCTGCCCGTTGAACGTCAGTCAGGGGGTCAAACCCTGCTCGAAAGAAGTTCTGCCCGTTGAACGTCAGCCACGGATCAAAGCCTCGGATGAAGTTCTGCCCGTTGAACGTCAGCCACGGATCAAACCCTCGAATAAGTTCTGCCCGTTGAACGTCAGCCACGGATCAAACCCTCGAATAAGTTCTGCCCGTTGAACGTCAGCCACGGATCAAAGCCTGCTTCGTACTCGTCCACGCTCCACCCTGACTCTCAAACCGATGAATCATCACTTCCGACTTGACCACGGACGTGTCGACGAGAACTTCCCCTTCCGCATCCAGTGCCTCGGCCTGGACCGTCTTGATATCGGCACGATCAACGGTCAAGACGGTCTCAAAGCTCTCGCGCTGGGCCTGACCAAGGAATGAGCGACGGCCACGATCGCGGAACTCGTAAAAGCGCCACCACTTGGTGCGCGTGTCGCCATTCCACGAGACGTAAATGTTGGTCGAGCCAGACTCGTCGTCCTGCAGCGCGACGATGGCGGGCGCCTCGTGGGGGATGCCGGTCCAGTTGTAGCGGAAGCCGCGGTAGTTCTCGACGCCGAGGCCCAAAAAACCCGAGTCCATGTAGGCGTGGAAGATGGGCGTGCCGTCGGACGTGAACTCGGTGATGGCGCCCTCGGAGCCCCAGTTGACCAGGACATTGCCGTTGGGCAGGACCTGTGTGGAGCCCTGGGATTTGGAGAGCAAGTCGTCGGGCGGGTGGAAAGCCTGGACGATTTCGGCCTGCCAGGTGTCGGTGTTGACCTCGATGATCTTGCCGCGGGAGATGTTGTAAAAGTGCACCTCGTGGCCGTGACCATTCTCGGTGCCGTGGGCCGAGTTGTCGTACAGGCTGATGACCTCTTGACCGCCGTTCTCAGACTTTGCGAGGAAGCGGGCGTGATGCTGAAAGGCAAACTCAACCTGTGGCCCCAGGGTGAAGTTGGACGACTGGCCACCGAGCTGCCAGATGATATCGCCCGTTCGGCCGTCAATCTTGTACACGGCGTTGGCGTCTCGGGCAGAGATCAGGTAGTTCCCGTCGGCGTCCTTGTCGACCGAGTTGATGTGGAAGTAGTCCCAGGCGTCAGAGCTGTTGTAGCCGGCGCCGGCCTGGCCGGGATTCAAGTGAAGGTAACCTTCTATTAGACGTCAGTCAAGTTCCTCAAGACGAAGAATCATCACAACCGGATGGGTCCACGTGGTCAAGACTGCTCCATTCAAACAGCACCGCTCCCGTGTCAATATCAAGTTCTGTCATGATTAGCATGGAGAATTTCGCTTCCCACGCACCCACCTTGAAATCTCGCATCAACGATCCACTGCTGCTCGGGACGGCCCCCATACGCGGTCAGATCATACGGCACCGGATGATAAATCTGAATCAATGCCGTCTCCTCATTGATAATGATAAATTCATGCTTATCCGTCAACCGGTGGTTCCCGGCACGCAGCTCGCGAATCGTCTCATAATGCTGGTCCAGAAAGGTCGTGTGGCCGTGTCCATGGCCGTATGCGGCATTATGGCTACCCTCGAAGCAGAAGAGGATGTCCTTCCCTTTGTACCGCGCCGCTTGGAAGTTGGTCGCCCAGATGGAGAAGTAGGTGAATCCAGACCAGACCAGGTCGCCCGTGTCCGTAAAAATGTACGGAGCGGCCTGCTGCGGCCCGTGGTGCGTGCCCTCGGGGTAGCCGGCGAAGGGCGCGATGAACAGATAGCCTTGTTCCACATCGGCGGTCGCGGGGATCGTAATGTTCAGCGTGGGCGGGGCGAGGTCTGGACGTGATTTGTACTGCCAGTTGGCTGAGGCCTGCGGGAAGCAGGACAGGCCAATGAGGACGAGAGAGATGGTGGTTTGGGCCAACCTGTGGGGCCATCCTTTGGACGAGGATACCATCCTAGTGACGATGGCAGATATAGGTTGATATTTCAGTGCTGCATTCTAAGCTGGCAAGGAAAAGAGTTGTGAGAAGTAAATGAGTGTAGAGACGCAAGAAGATTGTTCCAAACATGGGTCCGCAGGATTGCTCAGGCACTTATCTTGTGCCACGTCTGAACAGGACAACTGGGCCGTCCGCGTATACCATGTCGCCAAAATGTAATGGATGGTGCAACTTGGTCCCTGACAAGCGCTCAAATATCGCCGTTGCGGTACATGTGGGTGGTGGAGAGAAAGTCCGAGGATACAGTAGCCCCACTGTTAGAACCAGACAGGTCTGGGACTGAACCTGATGAACTAAACAAACTGACACTAGGTGTCTTCCAGCAGAACCACTCAATCAATGTACATGGCCGCCAACAGGCAGGCATGATGTCACGCTTCGTATTCAGCAGAACGTCGATGAATGGGACATTCGGCCCATCTCGACATTCGTCAGCACACCTACCTTTGTTGTCCAGAAATTTGACTAGGAACAATGGGCTGGCCAGAAGCTTCCCTACCTTACTCTGGTGCTTGCATGGGATAGAATGCCTATTCACAGAATTTGGGATGCTGATCAGAGTTTTTGCCGTTGCGACTCCACCGTACACTAACCAGACCTCTCCTTAGCGCTAACTCGGGCATCAACTCCGTCCTTGACAGTCCCACATTCTGCGGACTTGAACTCCTATCAAATGTCAATGTCGACATTGCCTGACACAATGGCAACTTGCTATCCGAGTGCGATTGGTGGAGTGCTTACCTAGTATGATGATGTTGCCGGCTTCAGTGGTGAACCTAGTTTAAGCCATTTCTGCCGTAGACTGAAGCTCAACAGTCCACACATGCAACTTGTTAATGTGGATTAAATTCTCTCCATCGAGCGCAGAGAATTTGTCTTTGCATTCCCAGCAGCACGTTCATCCAAACGACACTCCAAGATGTATTGCTGAGAATCACTGTTTGAAGAGCGAAATCATGGACTCGTTTCCTCCATTGATTTCAAATGACGAGGAGAGGCTTGCACGTCGAGATGGCGAAACTTCGCCGTTACTTGATCACATCGATGGTAAAAAGCAAAAGTGGAAGCCTGAACGGGGATTCATTTGGATTGAGATCGGTACATCATATGAACTTCGACAAACCTGGACTGACATGCTGTATCAGCCATCTTTTCCAACGTTTTCCTCTCGGGCTTCGACGGCACCATTACGGCCTCGACATATGCGGTCATCGGCTCCGATTTCAACGCCGCCAACACCATCTCTTGGTTGACGACCTCGTACTTGATCACGAGCACGGCGTTCCAGCCATTGTATGGTCGCTTCTCTGACATTCTGGGTCGCCGAGCGTGCTTCTTCACCGCGACCATCACATTTCTTCTGGGGTGTCTTGGATGTGGCCTGGCGCCGGACATTGTCTCCTTGAATATCATGAGAGCGTTGAGTGGACTGGGTGGCGGAGGTCTGATAACCATGGCGACCATCATCAACTCGGACATGATTCCTTTCCAAGAGCGGGGAATGTATCAGGCCTGTCAAAACGTCCTGCACGGGTTCGGCTCGATCTGTGGTGCGTCTCTGGGCGGACTGATTGCGGACCACATTGGCTGGCGGTGGTGCTTCATCTGCCAAGTTCCCGTCTCGATTCTCGCAGTCGTGCTGGGCCACTGCGTCATTCAGGACCGGTCAAAGATGATCGGCCAGGACACCGCCAAAGCGTCGTCGACGTGGAAGCAGATCGACCTCAGCGGGGCGATATTGCTGGTCATCGGTCTTTCCGCTCAGCTGGCGGCGATGAGTATGGGGGGGAACAATTATCCGTGGGGTGACGTCCGAGTGATGGTCTCTCTGGCGATCAGTGTCATACTCCTCTTCGTCTTTGTCGTGGTGGAGCTTCGGACCAGTGCTGTTCCGGTCATGCCCATGTCCATGCTGCAAGGGAGACTGGCTCTCTCCAACCAGATCAGCAATGTGTGCGTGGGAATGGCCGCTTATTCGGTAAGGTTCCTCGCACCCTCACGGAAATGCTGACCGTCGGATCAGTTCCTCTTCATCATCCCATTGTTCTTCCAAGTGGTCCTTCGGGATACGCCTTCACAAGCCGGGATCCGTCTGGTCATTCCGTCGCTGGCAACCCCGGTCGGCGGACTCATTTCTGGGATTATCATGTCTCGCTGGGGCCAGCTCAGCATGCTTGTCCGGGTTGGCTGCCTGATGATGATGCTTGGGAATGGCCTCATGGCATCTTTAAAGTACAAAGATTCGGCTTGGAAATACCTGGTATATCTCGTGCCAGCCAATATTGGTCAAGGGATATCTTACCCGGCCATTTTGTTCACCAACCTCGCCGCTTTCGATCACAGTCGTAAGTGTCAGGCTCGATTTCGCTTCGCTCCAAATTTGACACTCATCATCAGACCAAGCCGTCTCGACGTCCATGGTCTATCTTTTCCGTTCGTTAGGCACCGTCTGGGGTGTGGCAGCCTCATCGACCATAATACAAAATATCCTGGCCGAGCAATTACCGCTGGTGCTGGATGGGATCCCCGAGAAAGAAAAGGTGAGCAGACCTTGTCTTTCCTGAGTCTGGTGCTGACCGAACAGATCATCGATGAGATTCGTCACTCTGTGTCTGTGCTGAAAAACCTACCGCCAGAGGTGGAAAGCATTGCGAGACACGTCTACTTTGACGCCCTCAGACAAGCATTTCTCGCCACCACCGTTGTCGGTGCTGTGGCATTGATCTCGGCATTCTTTGCCCGTGGTCGTGATCTCAATCGTGGATGAACGACGACACGGATAAACAGATTATAGTTCAGTCATTCACGCCTCATGTTTGAATGAATAGAGAGGATATAATCAACAGCATGGTGAGGACTGGCACAGCCTTATGTAGCCTTGACAAGGTATCACGTCGGGGGCACTGTTTGAGCGCCGTCGCAGCGCCTCTTGTACATAGCCTCTTCGGCGGTTCGTCGATGTCTCCGACAGGCAATACCAGATTGAGATAGCCTCCTGACACATGGAGTGCAGTAAATACAATCCGACCAGCATCATGTGCCCGTGAACAGCGTTGCAGCTGATGAAACAAACCAGATGAGATGGTTGATTGACACTATCCAAGATGGTGTCTACTGTGGTATTGTAGAGGCCAAGAGCTCATGAAGTGAGAACACTGCCTGTGTTCCCAACAGCAGCCTGTCTATCTCGCTCATCAGGGTCCTTCAATGAAGTGAAGTTGGCCCATTGTTCAAACTCCCAAGCGCGAGCATTATTCTGTCATTTTCAAAAAACAACTGCCTCGTTTGCAATCTTGAATAGATCCATGACACCGCCAGTCTGTGAGAAGAACGCGGAATCAAAGTCCGTAGATACTGACAGTGGTAGACGGAGACCAAGTCCGCAGAAAGTTCGTGGCGGAGACACTGAGGTATGGTATTGAAACGGGTAACGGCAAGATAAGGCTTTTCGCAGGAGATGTACATCTTCACAACATGCCTAGTGTCGCCACGGCATCGTCCCTGTATTCAGCGTGCGAGTGACAGGATTCAACCCGGCTGATCGAATGGGCCCCATGGAGTTGAGACTGCTCTTTATCAGCAAACTTAGTCTGTACTGGACGGCTCCTGCCTGCTCTACTCTAGTTCATGCTTCCATTGCTGTTGGCGATCATCACTCATATCAAGACGCTCTTGTATCGGCCGCTTGACATTTATATCGGATACCTGGGAGGCATCCTAGGTTTATTCCACCACTTCTAAATATCTTCAAAATCGGTGGCTTTTGCTTTGGCCCTGACGCAGACGAGAACATTCCCGAGAAGCTACTTGCTCCATCTGGCCTTGACAAGGGGGTTGAGAGAATGAAGCATCCCGAGGATGAAGCGGTTGACTCCATCCACAATGGCGACATGACTCCTATCGACTTCGAGGATGCAACCCACGCGAAAAATTCTTATCTAGGGTCGACTCAACTACATCCTTTCACATCTCCCGCCGATGCCGCGTACTGGTCCAACGTCTACGAGAGGCCGCTTATGAAGGCCGCCATCGGTTTGATCCATTCCTTCACCGAAACGCGAGCGAGGAAAGAGACTGCTCCGCAAAGTATGTCTTGACTGCAGGAAGTCGACAATATAACATGACTCACCTGATGTTTGACAGCTGGACCTCTGTATAATGCTTTGGGTCTGGGTGATGTTCTCTTCTCTCGACTGGAACGTCAATCGCGCAATCTCAGACAATATGGTAGGCATTGAATTTCCCGACTTTCGAATCTAACGCACACTATCAGCCTGAACTAGGCCTTGAATGACTTCAACAACGGTCAAACAATCTATTTGTTCTCCTTTTTGGCCGTAGAACTCCCGGCCTCCTCAGTCGGCCTGGATATGATGACTCCAATTTCCATCTGCTTGTGTGCTCTGCGCCTGCCAATGTCTGATCAAGAATAAGACGGACTCTACTTGACCCGTTTCCTGGCCGGTTTCTCTCAAGGAGGATTTATCCCCGACCCGTCCTTTTCTACAAGAGCACTGAGTTGCCAATGCGTCCTTCTGTGTTCCGGACCGCCATTCCACTGAGGCAAATCCTTGGCACTCTTCTGGCGGCCGGTGACCTCAAGATGAGGGCGTCCATGGTTGGAGTGGGTGGCATTGGCTGTAAGTTTCTTATTTCCTGTGAATAGAGGTTCGACTAAACCAGGAAGATTCTTGTTGGAAGGCCTCGAGTGTCGTGGTGGGACTGACCACCTTCTTTATGATGCCTCCGACGCACCGCATCCTCAAAGGGAAGATCAGCTGGCTGCATGGCAAAACGGGATTGTTCACGGAGCGCGAAGAAAAGATTCTGTCAACCAGATTCTGCGAGATGATCCATCCAAAGGAGACATGAATAACAGGCCGCATGTGAATCTGAATGGTATGCGGATGGCATTCACAATGGGATTTGTGGCCGATCTACATTGTGAGCCTCAAGCAAGAGTCCACCACCCCCTCTAACGTCTACTAGCTCGGTGTCCTAGCTTTTATTCCTTTACAGCCAGTAGCAACCGACATGTCTCTAACATTGACGGACTTGGGATGTACGACCTTCGAAGCGAACATGCTGGCAGCTCCGGCTTATTTTCTCTTCTCAACGTGGGCTTGCCTCACTCTGCGTCGAATGGGGCTGACCTTGTCCAGATCCTCGTGGTGGTTTGGATGAGTGAGCGGTTCCGAGAGCGTCTGAAATTTAGTGCATGGAGTAACGTTTGGACCTTGCCTCCTCTCATCGGACTGTGCATTCCCCCAGTGCGACTCTCATCAATGGCAAGTAAGTCACACCGAGTTCAGAAAAAGTAAATCTGCGTCAGGTCATGCCATCCTCGTGGGAATGATCTCCCGCAATGCTAACAACGTGGGCACGCGTGCGGCTTCTGCTGCTCCGTGCCGCGAATATCGTAAGAACCGGCTGACCGTCAACTGTTCAGCATGCTGATTCGCATCTCAGACTATCGTGGCAACAAGATCCTCGTGGGTCTCTCGTCGGCGAATATCGTGTGCTTCATCCTGGCCAAGGATAGCGGTCTCAGAAAGTGGAACACTCGATTTGCTCATTAGTGGACGCACGCATCTGGACTCGACATGAGGGTCGGATCCTGTCCTGGCTGTCCAAGTCTTAGTTCGGCCTGCAATCCAGATCACTTTCTTTAATGACTAGAAGATTGAGATAACTTGCAATCCAATACACGAGAGTCTCCAAACTGGGTGGCCTCCCTCTACCGAGGCCGAAGGTGGAGATGCGGAGTTGGACTCCGTCCAGTGATGGACCCCGATTACTTGTCAAATGTGGGCCCGATCACGCGATGGAGCACCTGCAGGATAAAACTTTGTCCCTTCAACATCGCTCAGTGTCTGTCATTCCCTCTCTGAAATCGTGGATAGAGCTTCCGTCGTGCAATCTTGCTTTGACATGCATCAATCGGGCGAAAGGCGCATATCGTAAGATCTCCCTTGCCGACCGGCTCCAAGTTCTGACCAAGTTATCGACAGTTGCAAACGGTGCCAGACTCGCAAGGTAAGCCTTCAGACAGCTTTTCTCACCGCGCTCACGATCATAGATTAAATGTTCCCGAACATCGCCGTGCCGGAATTGTTCGGTCGCCGGAGTGGAATGCCAATTTCGGGGCAATGACTGGAAGAGGCCGCCCGTCTCTCATGAATACGTTGCCGCGCTTGAAGGCAGAATCGCCGTGCTAGAAGGATTTCTTCTACAACTCAAAGGAGCTTCGCCACGTGACAGGGATGCGCTGATGGATGGCATCGATATGGATGATCGCCTGCCGTCTCATCCAGCGCACATCAAGACTCGCGACATCCTTGACGTCCGGTCCTCTGACCTTGACGGGAGAGGCTGTGCTGGAGAGGGTATGACATTCATTGGCGTGTTTTCTTGGTAAAGTGGATTTCACCTTGACTAACTTCCTGGTGCAGCTTTCCCTTTCTACCATGGTCCGAGCAGTGCTTACAGTTCTGGTCTCTTGGATCAGTCAAGGCCCGAGTGCTTGGGGAGCCAAGTCACGCAATCCCCCGTCCAGGATGACGTCGATCTTGGTGACCCTGTCATGGCCGAGTGCGTGAAGCTGTTTTTCCGCTGGCAGCATCCGTTCTCGTTGATGTTCAATCAAGATGTCTTCTCCCGAGGCACAAAAGATGGAAAGTACATCTCTCCAGCACTTTTGCACGCCGTATGTGCCCTTGGAGCTTTAATGTCTCCCGACCGGCACGTCAGTGAGCTCGCAGATCGATTTGCTGCCTCTGCCCAACAAGAGCTTTTCTCTCAGGGCTTTCATACACCTCAAATTACCTCATCCCAAGCCTATCTATGCTGTGCTTTCTACGAGGCCGGCAGGGGCAACGTCAACAAAGCGTGGATGTTTTCAGGTAAAGGTTGGATACACAAACACCCAATCGCTGCTAAACGTGACAGGGGTGGCTTTTCGCATGGCGCAAGACCTCGGTCTTGACCAGAGTTCGAGCAATCCTGTACGAGACTTCAAAGAGGGTACGTTCCCGGATGACAGCGAGTCTTCGGTGCGTATGCCTGGTGACTTTTATGTATCCGATAAGTCCCCCTAAATTACTGTTGCAATTTGACAACCACTAAATTCGTCCCAGGATCTTGAGCCTGTTTTACGGCAGGAGCAGTGCTCTCTCTGACCTTGGCGCAGACGTCCAAATGGACAGCTCAACATTGTTCGTATCTCTGTCGATAGCCGAACTCGATTGCTGAGCAGCAGATAGGACAAGTCAAGTCTGGGATGATCGAATGCGGGGCGAAGCTCCAGGAGACCAGACACTCTCAAACACCAATTCAACGCTTTGGACGAAAAAGTATGTGGAATTGGCAGGGATCATTCAGGATCTACTCTCCCAGAAATCATGTCCCGGCGCCGGACGACGTCATATGTCTGAGTATTGGACCGAAGATTGTCATAGCAAACTCAACGCCAAACTTCTCAGCTGGAATGATGCACTGCCAGGTGATATGCGTTGGAACAGATGGGGCTCCAATTCGGATGTCGTCGACCCGAGGACCGCCACCATGCAGTACGTCTCGACCGTCGACAAGAAGGGAGCTCTTCCATTCTAACAGAAGCAGTATGCTATACCATACCGCACGAATCTCGTTCAACAGACCGTTTCTGAGAAGCTCCATTCTCATGTCGAGAAGCAGACTGGCAGCGACGCTTCCGAGATTTTACACCAACTCGGTGCAGATCTGTGATACCTCTATTGACGTCATCCTCAACATCCTCCGACGATTCAACCTCCAGCACGGTCTGAGAAATGCTTCCCTGATCTTTGTGCACGGAATCATCGTCGCCATCGACGCAACGATTGCCATGAACTCGCAGAGAAGGGGTCACCTCTCTCTCCAAGACACAAGCCTCGCCGCCCTCGACACAGCTCTTGCAGACCTATCGTCAGCATGGAAAATCGCCAACGATGCGAGACGTGGTTTGCGAAATATCTTGGACCGATGGCAAGTGGCGTTGGCAACGACGACGCCCGAAGCGACCCAGTCATCAAGTGCTTTCACGACCTCCCCGTCTTCAATCTCGGATTCAACGGACCAATCTTATGCGCCTTTGCTGGTAATCCAGCAACCGATGGATCAGTGGACCGCTCCTACATGGGACCAGTCACTACCAGACCATGATGTCGATCTCTTTCTTCAGACCGCCGGTAGCCTCGGTCCTGGCTTTTCCGATTATTGGCGATTCGGGTGTGGATTTGACCGTGGAACTTGGGATCTAACGACCAGCATGGACGGTGGAGGGGGAACTGACTGGTGGACGCATCTGTAGGTTTGTATGGCAAATTCACTGACAATAGATGCATACGATGGCATGGTGACGGCCCATCCTCTGCACACCTCTCCTCGGACCGAGTATTGCCCTGCAGGCAAACTGTATCGTGTCAGTCCACGTCGCCGCCGGTGGGGCACACCTGGGGACGCCACCAGCACCGCGGTTCAGTGGCTGCTCCGCGATGAGGACGCGAGCCAGACTGCAGATGGAAGGGAACTTGATGAGTCGCTTCACCTGGCTGACTTGGCCCTGGATCTCGACCGCCATGTCGACAGTAGTGACACAAAAACTCTCGACGCTGGCAATCGGTGGGCATCGACCTAGCCACGGGGAAAACACAAAAAGCTCTCCTAGAATATACGTCGCTGCCAGACGATATGGTCTTGAAATGATCGCCTCTTGTTGGGCTTGCAGGGCATCGCCAGATTGGGGCAAGCTTAGCTAGGGCTCCGAAGAAATACCAATAAACACGAATATGAATATGAATACCAGGCAAGTTCCAACTAACCACGCTCAGCGTTCCTATTGGTTAGCCAGTAGAATGTCACGTGATTAATTCTACAAGATCAGCAGTTGATCTCCTTTCGAGATCCGACAAGATCAGAGCTGGGTCGGGTGGAAAAAGGTCGCCATTCAGAGAAGATCTTGATCCTGGCCTAAAGGCGTATACGGCATTGAGTTTTGAGATGAGAGGCACGGGACTCGCCCAGGTACAGTTGAAAATTTGGCGCAATGGTTAAGTAAGCTATGACGTCGTGGTACGTTCCTGCTATTAGCCACCAAGAAGTTTCGGGCCCGAGCTGTGAGATTACGTGAGGAGAACTTGTGGGAGTAGATGGATGATAGGGAGGTGGGAGCCGTCAGAGCTAATATAGGGGGCCAAGCGGGGGTGCGAGTAGATCTGAACAGAACTTTCCAGGAGGTAAAAATGCAAATGCAGATCCGTAATGCCTTGTGACCATGAGCTTATGACTACTGCAATAGGAAATGTATTGAGATTTACCTCAACAGTTACAGCTCACGACCTCGCATTGACCGTTTCCTTGACCGCTGTTTGGCTCGGACGTCGACTGAATATTGAGAGCGATCATCTTGAGACTTCAGGTTCATGGGCTGGTCCTTTTGTTATGGATTTTGACTTCACGAGAAAGGTCTCGGTAAAGTCGTCATAGAATTACCATAGTTACTTGTGTTCTCATCGTTGGCTTTTGTTTTTTCCATTCTTCCGCTATCGGGAACGGGTGAAGAAGACATCCGAATATGAGTCCAAAAGAGTTCGCCGAGCTTTATACACACTCTTGGCAGTGTCCACTCCCTCGGCGCCGATATTAGATTAGTAATTCGGTCGTGTGATATCGATCGAAGGACATCGCCACCATGCCTCAGAATAGGCAGCATGCGAATGACGAATACTTCCGAAGCGTGTCTCGCTGCGATGCCAGGATCATCGGGATCTGAACGCCACTTGATAATCCGGACGATCCGGATCTGTGTCCTTGCTCTTGTAGGCAGGCACCGCATTCGATCAGCTCCGACGGATCGCGGCACCAGGACACGTCCAGTTCCATTGCCCAGCATATTCGGCGGTATGAGCTTTTTACAATGAACCAAAAGGCCATTTCTATAGATTTTGCAATGAGACCTTGCTAACGTCGAGGCTAATAAGGCAGCGGCGACATTCACGATGGCATCGAGGGCTTTGACACGGAGGAATGCTGTCACCACAGACCAATCGGACAAAAGCCATTTGCGTCCATTCCGTATACATACCAACCAATTGAACCGACGGTCGAGATGGGCCATAGAATGCATGGCCCACAATGACAGTCTCCTGACATGATGCCCAGCCTTGATGGTCAATATTATATAACCCATCCGCCTGATCACCTTCTGAACGCCTCTGTCTATTGTCAAAAATTCCACAAAACCTCCCAAAATGGCTACCGTTCACCAGATTGCTACTATCGGAGCATCCTTCGCCGGCCTTGGAGCCGCGCATGGGCTCCTGAAGGGGGTCTTGCCTCCGCTGTCCGCGAGTGGCAAGCAGTCCTACAAGGTCGTCCAGATCGCCCCGAACGATGAATTCTACTTCAAGATTGGTGCTCCAAGAGCGATTGTCAACCCGCAGGATCTCCCCCTCGAGAAGGCCTTTGTCCCCATCACGCCATACTTCAAGAAATACCCGCCAGAGCAGTACGAGTTCATCCGGGCCTCCGTCACCTCTATAGACCCCTCAACAAAGACTCTTCATCTGAGTACGTCGGCCACCGTACACTACGACTCACTGGTGATTGCCTCGGGCACTGTTTTCGAGACCCCTCTTTGGTCCGCCTCCGACGGGGTCGGCCCCGTGCGAGCGGCCCTGAAAGAGGTCCATGAGCGACTCCCTAAAGCCAAGACCGTCCTCGTCGCCGGCGGAGGGCCCTCAGGTGTCGAGACCGCCGGCGAGCTGGGAGAGTCATATGGCAAGACAAAGGAAATCACTCTGTTGTCGGGCGAGCGGAGCCTTCTGGCCAAAATCCACAACCCGAAGCTCGGTCTGGATGCACAGGCACGACTGAAGAAGTTGGGCGTCCAAGTGATCCACGACAACATCAAAGTCACCTCCCATGCCAAGGTCGACGGTAAAGACGTGCTGCATCTCAGCAATGGAGAGACCAAAACGGTCGATCTGTACATTCCGGCGACCGGTGACCGGCCCA
>Ga0255336_101179_pt1 | contig 22064 bp, 33 predicted proteins | sample MeOH1_35cm_T3_17_FD_189102 | JGI IMG/M metagenome (GOLD analysis project Ga0255336, IMG submission 189102) | Sandy soil microbial communities from University of British Columbia, Vancouver, Canada - MeOH1_35cm_T3_179 | ecosystem: Engineered > Artificial ecosystem > Sand microcosm > Unclassified ...
TCTGACCCGTGGCATTGCGCTGTATCTGGCCAGTAACGCCGGTCAGCCATATCAGACGCTGTTCAGCGACGAGTCCGATGGTCCGCTTGATCCGCAGCGCAAGCTGCAGTTCATGCGCATGAAGCGCGAAGTTTTGCGGCAGGGCGGCTACGAGCGGGAGTTTTTCATCTCGCAAACGCCGGACCTGGTTGCCGAAGCGGACGCCGTTATCGATGTTGAGGCGCTTGCCGCCTGAAGATTATTTTTTTCTTTCAACCCTGTGGGGACGGTCCCCACAGGGGCGTTCCTTCGCTTTTTTTTAACGAGGAACGCAATGAACCTGAAGCACGACATGTATGCACGAACCGAAGCGCTCACCGTTTCTGTTCGTCCTGCCACCCGGCGCACGGGCACAGTCCATAGCTACGTCCTGAACGGCACGCTCCTGCGTGACGTTCTCGTCGGCGGCGAATGGGTAACTCACCACGCCAGCATCCCTCTCGAATCGCGGGCCGCGTAAGCGGCTCGCTCTCCACGCTAGGTTAATTCCATGCAAAACCTGATCATGCTGCTCATTGCAGCGGGTAGTTCATCGCTGTGCGCCTGCACGATTCAACCGCAGGCCGAGGTGGCGCCCTCAAGGCACCTCTCAACGATTGTCATCCAGCAGCCGCGAGGCGAACCGGGTGACTTCATCATCTGCAACGACGGTCGCGTGCTGGTCTTCCCGGTTGCGCACCCTAAAACCTGTTCCTGATCCGCAAGGCCCCGACCTCGAAAGAGTGTCGGGGCCTTTCGCATGGAGAGCCTTCATGAAAAAGCAGATCACAACCGCAGCGGCACTCGGCGCATTGCTTGCCGTTGCATGCCTGTTCTGGGAGCAACAGTCGGCGGCCGCTTTGTCGACCACGACCGGCAAAGCGACACGCGCATCTCGCGCGAGCCAGTCGCCGTTCGATCGGCGTTTGAGACTAGCCATGTCTACCGATCTGCGACGCGCCTCGGGTCGCGACGATTGTGTGACGACCTAACCTCTGACGCATCTTTTACTCACCCGCCGGGGCAGGCCCCCGGACGGGGACAGCCTGTCGGCAACTTTCTTCTGGAGCAGGCTGATGACTTATTCGTGCAGTGATTTTTTTGACGACGTGATGCGGTGTCTCGCTGATTCTGGCGCAATCGCAGCCAGTGAGATTCCGGAAAATAATCTGGGCGCCGCCGCGGATCTGGCGATGGCGGCAATCGTTACGATGCATCGCGCGAGCCTGTCCGCGAACTTCGTCCGTGAACTACTGGGTGAAGTTGGGACCCTTGGCACGGTAGCCGAAGAACATGGCACCGAGGCGCTCGCATTTCTCTTCTATCTCCAGGCCGCGATATTTAACGACACATTTGTCGAGGCGCGAAGCCACGACGACTCTGGTCTGCTTGAGCTCGTCAGGCGTCTTCCGTCAGGCGCCACCTGGATGAAGCATATCCAGGTTGCGCAATCTACCTAGTCTGCATTCTTAAACGACTCTTTTCTATCCCTTGCGGGGCATGCCCGCGAGGGGCTGCTCCGCCCTTTTTTTGGAGCGGCAAATGACTATAGGGCCACGCGTTCCCGGCATGCCGGTGCAGCAGAAAAACGCTCATGTGGATGACGGGCTCGTCGTGCGGGTCGGCATCCCTCATAGTGGCGGCCGGCTTGCGTTCCACGCTTTCAACGAGGGCTACCCGGCGATGGTGTCGGCGTCCGCCTTCTGGAACCGGAAGACCGGCCAATTCCGCATCCCGCGAGCGACGGATCTCACGGAAATCGACTTTGCCCTGGATAGCGCTGGTTTTTCGGCGATGAAGCTTTTTCAGTCAAAGGGTGGACAAAGCGGAATCGCGGGAGTCTATCCCTGGACGATGGAGCAGTTCGTCGAACTGGCATCCTGTTCAGGGGCAGCCTGGGTCGCCCAGCCGGACATGTGCTGTGAACCGGAGCTCGCAGCGGATCAGGATGCAGTCGACTATCGGGTGAACGCAACGGCGACATTGCTCGAGGCGATGCTGCGGGTCGTTTATGCCTGGCAGGATCAGCTAGCGGCAAGTTGTAGCGCCGACGTTGTGCAGAACACTGTCCGGATTCCTGTACCCGTTGCACAGGGTTGGAAAGTTGACGATTACCGACGAAGCATCGACCTGTTGCTCCAGGTCTGGGAGCGGTGGATGCCGTGGGTTGCGGCGCCGGTTCTTATCGGTCTGGGTTCGGTCTGTCGGCGGCACCTGACCGATCGCCGGCACGGGCTGTTCGCCATCCTGGAAGGCCTCGAAGCGCATCTGCCGGCCGGCACCAAACTTCACCTGTTCGGCGTAAAAGGGCAGGCCCTCGAGCGCGTCAAGATGTACGACTGGGTCGCCAGCGTCGATTCCATGGCACCGGACTTTGCCGCCCGCGTGAAAGCGCGGCAGGCGGGAACGCCCAATACCATTGCTCACCGGGCGGCCGAGATGGACCGTTGGATGAGCAGTGCGTCGCGTCGGGCCGCTCCTCGGAGCGGCGATCAGTTTCGCCTTTCGTTCAACGGCTAGGCGCCGACAGTGTCTTGATCAGCCCGCGGGTTCCTATGGAACCCCGGGCTTTTTTTTCGTCTGGGACGGGCAGCGTCCCATAGCCACGTTTGCCGGGGGGCGGGTTATCAATGCGCTCGGCATATTCTTGGAGCGACTACGCCGCGGCAATTGCGCGAAAGTGGCAATTTGTCATACCTTACGGCAGTCACAGGTTCAAAGGACTGGTATGCCAGCGCAATGCACATTTGCACTCAATGGATTGAAGGTCTCGACGCTCCTATGCAGCGGTTTTGGCGGAGTAGCGGCTTTCTCCGGCAATAAGGATCACGTCGATAACCCTGCAGACACTGCTGTCGTCGGCGCTGGCCCGATCCCGAAGGGTCGCTATTACATCATCAGGCGCGAGACAGGTGGGCGACTAGGGCGCGTTCGTGACCTCGCGCTGGATATGTGGTCAAACAGCAACCGCGCGAGTTGGTTCGCGCTGTACAGCGCCGACGGCAAGATTGACGACTGGACATTCGTGAACGGCGTGAAGCGCGGCAATTTCCGGTTGCATCCGAACGGCCGCTGGGGTATCAGCGACGGCTGCATAACGCTCCCGTCGCAGGCGCAGTTTGACCGTCTAAGCGCCTACCTCCTGTCTCAGCCGTCAGCGGTGATCCCCGGCACGGCTATCCCCTACTATGGAACGGTGGACGTGCGATGAAAGGTCTCCTGCGCGTGGGCCTTGCGGTCCTGCTCACCCCACTCGTCTTCATCGGCCTTTCGCGAATTGACCCGCTTGCGCGCTGGGTCGGTAGCGACGCCGTATGGACTGCGCTGACGCCGTTATTTCGTCTATTCGGCGCCGCTGGCATGGAAGGCGAAGAAAGCGTAGTGCTCTGCGTGCTGCTCGCCGTCAGCTTCATCACTGCTGCGCTCCTCGTCTGCATTGCATCGGTGTTGATTCAGAGGCAAAGGCAGGGCCACGCAGCCCGGTAAGCGCTCCGCAATGTTCCAGTGAGTATGTGGGTGTCACCTGCGATCTGTGTGTTGAGTGCGACAGGGCGGCTGCTGTGCGTGCCGGGCACGCGCGCCATAGACTTAAAGGGCGTCGATGCTGACGTCGAAGAAGCCGTTGCATCCGGTGCAGCGGAACAGGCGTCGCTTCAGTTCAGCCGCCGTCCGCTTCCTTGTCCGTTTGAAACCGTGCGGTCGCGCCTCGACCTGCTTCAGGCAATGCGGGCAGTCCATCAACGGCCATGGAGCTTTGAGACCAAGCCGCACTCGCCGTTCAAAATCGCCCGTCGCATCCAGTACAAGTAGCCACTCCCGGAATCGCCTGACCCAGGCCTTTACTATTTCAGGCGTCGTCCCGAGTTCGTCTGCGGCGTGAGCAAGCGGCCGGTGCTGCGAAAGCAGGGGCAGGAACCTGTAAAGGATGTCCTTGCGCAACATCTTGGCTAGCGGCGTACGGGTCGCGCGCGAGTACAACCTTGCGCACGCACGGCACTGGAATTGAGGCAGAGGCGAGCGCGCGCGCTTCGTAGAGGCAAGTCGAGTGTTGTCGCTGCCGCAATGCGGGCACGGCGGCGGTTCGACATTGTCGGAGAGGGTCCGGTCGACGTGGCTTTTCAGAAAACGCGTCAGTTCCTTGTCCTCGACGTGGCGTCGCGGAAGAGGACTGGTGTGACGCAGCGGGCTGCCGAAATCGAACCGGTCTGCATCGAGAGCCGAGAGCAGCGGCGTTAGCACCGGCACCGGCACCTTGCGGGGCTGCGTTCTGACCGAAGCAGATTCGACACGCGGCAGATCCGGGGCCTCGAGTCCGGCGCGTCGGCGGCGCTCGGCCGCGTTGAGCGCCAGGTCATTGGCCACGATGACGGGTATGTCACCGCCGGTCGATGCCGCGTCCAGCGGCCACACGTAAGCGCACGACGGACACTTCGCCCGACGTTTGTCGTCGGCGCTGAACCCTCCGTTGTTCAGTTGCCCATCATGTCCGCATTTCGGACATTCGCCGTGCGGACGGTACTTCAGGCCGAGCCTGACAAGCGGCGTCCAATGGCCATCGGGATCGTGCAACGCGATGAGTTGCCGGAAGCGCATCAACCAGTTCGAGACGGCGCCGTATTCGACGCCCAGACGCCGTGACACCTCCTCGAGCGGCACCGGCTGGGACAGAAGCCGGAAGAACTCGGGCATTTTCTTCGCGAACCGGAGGCGGGCAATGGGGCTGCCCGTCAGTCGTGTGTACAAACGACGGCAATCGACGCACCGAAAATACGGCACTGCATGATAGTCGTTCGCCCGCTGGTGCAGGCGGCCGCGAGCCCCTGCGCAATGCGGGCAGCGCGGCACCGGAGTCGCGCCAGCCGAATGGAGCTCCGCCCAGAGGCTACCGACGAAGGCGGTAAGGGCGGGATTTTCTGTGTCGCCGTACTCCCGCGCTCTACCGTGCGTGATTGGCTCGTGCGCATCGAAGACAACGTGAGGGCTAAGGGAGCGCGCCAAGCGCCGGGAAGATCGTTCTTTCAGTAGGCCTGCCATCTCGTTTGGCGATCTGCAATAAGCGGTAATTCTAGGAGATATAGAGGTGCGCGTCTGGCCAGAGCGCGGTGAGCTCCGAAACGGCCGTTTATCGTACCGGTTCGTGCGGATCGGCGTCGTGAGAAACCTTGAGCATCAAGACTTCCCCACAGTCAAACGACATCCCGCGCGGTATTCACGCATCATCTTCCTGATTTCTTCCCGACGTAGGTCGGGATCGAACTTCCTGGCTTCGACGATGTGTGCGATTAGGTCATCGTCTACGCTTTCCGGCAACAGCAGTTGCATATCGCTCAACGTTAGATATTCGACGGCGTCCCCACTATCGCCAAATTTCTCGTAGCATCGGGCATAGAGTTTAATGGTGTCGCAAGACAGGTTTGTTTTGTTCGCTATGAACTGGTAGAAGGAACCTCTTGCCTGCTTCCGTATCGCGGGCGTATCTCCGTCCCTGGCGACGCAATCTGCTTCGTAACGCTGAACGAGAAGGACGATGGCTCTTCCGGCTTCTGTGTGATGGCGCCTGGCGCCGCAGACGAGCCGCAGATAAACGATGGCAGTTGTGAGCGTATCTGGTGTGTCGTCTAGCGCAGCGTCGTGTTCCCCGGTGCTTTCGTCTCGTCCCGTAACCTCATTCATCTTTGCTCCTCGCATTGTCTGGATAGCCTTATCAGCTTTCGGCCGCATCCTGGAAAACTTTAAGCAGATCGTTGCGCAGCTCTGATACGTCCATTTCGTTACGGGCGCGTGTAAGGCCCACGTACAGCAGGCGCTTCTCCTCGTCGGTAAGCGTAGTGCGTCCGTCATCGTCCGTCTTGAAGCGGAAATCGCCGCAGACCTTGACACGGTTCCATTCAAGTCCTTTGGCGCGGTGGATAGTCGACACGACGTAGTCGGCCTCCGCTTCGGGGCTCGCGCGTGACAGCATGTCGCGCAGGAAGGCGGTTCCCTCACGGTCGATGATCTGAACGATTGGCAACAGATCGCGCCCGGCGTAGCTCGACGCATACTCCTGCACGTCGCGCCACGTCTCAAACAGCGCCAGCGACGCCGGGCTGTAGGTGCGTTGACCCCGCATCAGGCGGTCCGCGCCGTCAGCAAATGCGAGGATCTCTTCAATGTTCGCGCGCACCGCGACCTTATGCCCGCTTTGCAGGCCGTTTGCCAGGGTTCCGATGACGGTCACGTTCTTGCGGCAGAGGATGGCGTCGAAGCTACGGGCAGGGTCATACTCCTCGAAGAATGCAGACGTTATGTGGGGCTGACCGCGAAGCGGTACCCGCTCGCCCAGCAAGGTTAAAACCCGGGACGCAAGCGCGGCAAAGTGCGGTCCGAACCGGAACGACTCGGTGAGCGCGCACTCCCGGGCCTTGATCAGATCCATCGCGTTGACCGCGCCGCGCCACTCGTAGATCTGCTGATAGGGATCGCCCACGTAGATGACCTGCGCGTGCTGCTGGCGACGCAGGACCGACAGCATCAGACCGTCGCTGTCCTGCGCCTCATCGAACAGGATGAAATCGGCGCCGATCTGCGGCCGCGACCGCTCCCACGTCTTCAGATACGTGTCCGGGGTGATGGCGGTCTTTCCCTGCGGGTCAATGCTCTCGTTCCAGTGTCGTACCACAAAGGGCAAAAGCATCGCGCGCAACTCGTCGGCCGACTGTTCGGTGACCATCTCGTCGACTGGAATGTGCCACGCTTCTGGCTCGTCCTGAGCAGACCGGCAAAAGCGCGCAGCGCCATCTGCAACGAGGCGGCCGATCTGGAAGGCGGATAGCTCGACGTTTTTGCCAATAATCGTCGGAACGCGGACGGGGCCGAGCCCGTACCTGGCAGCGAGAAGGTGAGGCGGCTCCTTTGGAAGATTCAGCCGCGCGGTCAACGCCTTGTCGGTGGCCCGGAAGGCGACCGAGTGGACCGTCTGACACATGACGTTGCGCGGAAACTTCCGCCTGGCTTCCGCCGCAATGTCCTTATTGAAGGCGAGGTACTGGCCACGCTTCGTGCTGAACCGTTCGGCGATCATCCCGAGCGTCGAGGTCTTGCCGGCGCCGGCGTACGCTTTGACTTTTACCGTAGCGCCGGAGGCGACCGTCTCGAGCGTGTCGAGCTGTTCGTTCGTCGGCTTGATTGTTTTCATGCGCTCTCGAATGATGTGGGCAGCGAAGGGCTGTGATGCGGGTTACGGGACACACGAACTCCAGGACATTCTGACCGGTCGCGCGAGTGCACGCCCCGTCGAAAGACGGCGTAATAGCACCGCCTTTCGGGCTTGTGAACCGGCCGACCGCGTCACACGCCTAGCACAGCGCGTTAGCTATATCGCGCGGCACGGCAACTGGCTCGGCGTGACTGGTGTGTACTCGCGTATGCCCAGCGACGACGGATTCAGACCTGATGGCAACACGTTCCCGGAACAGACCGCGACCCGTTGTAACATGCGTCGCCTCGTATGGATTGCCACGCTTGATGTAGTCCCCAACGTCGAAATCGATTGGAAACAGCGACGACTCTTCGCCGCTCTCGACGACGAGCCGGATGGCGTTCAATGGAACACCGCGCAGGTGAGTATCCAGAATGCGATTCAGGATCTGGTCCCGGACGATGGATGACTCCATCGGCCCCTGGTACTCGGCCTTCGTCTCAAGCAGATGGACAATCGCCAGACGCTCAGTTGTTGCGGTAAGCGCAATGCGGAACTGAAGGGCGCATGGCCGGCCCATTTCATCGGGATAGGCCATGTCCGTGAATGATGTCTTGTATGGCATGTAGCACTCCGAACAGAGGTTGTGCCGGCACGGAAGAACCGGCAAGACCAGCCTACGGAGTGGGAAGCGAAGTCAAGTCGTCTGGGCGCTGATGGTGTCGCGGATGCGGATAACGGTGCGATGACTGACGAGACCCAGCATTGCGCTCGTCTGTTCGTTGGTGCGGCCAGCCAGCAGCTGACGACGCGCGAAGGTATTGCGCAACACGCGCGGGCTCATGTCCGGCGCAGCAAAGCCGATCGTGTCCAATGCGTCGCGGACGATGGCGCCGAGGAGCACATCGTTGATCGGCTTGTCATCTGTGCGCGGCGCGGGGAAAACAAGTGCGCCGTCGGGCGACGGATGAAGCCGTTGCCATGCCGCAAGCGCGGGCGTCGAGAAAGCGGGAAGGGCAACAGTCCTCTCGAGGCGTGCGCCTCGCTTCGGGACGGACACCTGCGGCCTTATCCCTTCGATGACAACGTCGCGCCATCGCGCGCCGCGAAGTTCGGCCGCAGTGAGGCCCGCGCCCAGCAGCAGCGCTACGACCGCGCGGTTGCGGCAAAGGCGGGCATCGTCGCCGGCGTCGGGTTGGACATAGCGCTGGAGGGCGGTGTCCGCGTCGGCATCGAGAAAGAGCGGTTCAGGCTCGTCCTCGGGCCAGGCGGCCGAGAGCGCGAAGGTCGCCGCCGGATTGCTGTGACGCAGGCCGACGTCGACCAGATGTCGGCACAGCCGGTCGATCAGCTTGACGTAACGCAGGCGCGTGGTCGTCCCGGGCGCACAGCGGTTTTCGACATCGTCAAAGAATGAATCAAGGTGCTCGGGCCCAAACGTCGCGAGTGTCACCCCTCGGGTGAGCAGATGGCGCAGGAACCGGTCGAACATCGCCTTGTGCTGCACGATCGAGCGTTGGGAAAAACGGCGGCGGTCCGCGCCGGCCGCCTCCGTCGTCTGCCAATGCAGATAGGCGGCGTGCGGCTCCGCTACCCAGAGATGCGATTCGTTCATGGCATTCAGCACCTTATATACTGAACTGGCCTCAACCCTGCACCTGGCGAATCTCCGATCCGCCATCCTGCCTCCAGGAAGAGGGGGCTGTCGTACCACCCTCATAGGCGACGGAGATAGCACGCAGGCATGCCAGCGGACCGCCCTGGACGATCGTGGCGGCGCACGCGAGCATCAGGTTAAGGGGAAGCTCAAAGTCCTCAACCAGATAGCCGCGGTCGCAGACATCGCCGAGCTGTGTCGCGCTGCATGGCACGCGCTCGCGCAACGCGGTGACATCCTCCCTGTAAGCCCAGATGGGCTTGCCGAGCGCAGCCGCATATCCAATCTCAAACGCGGTGCCGCTGTCGGGCTCGCCCGCGCCGCGAAAATCTGCCACGTTGGCCATGACGATATCCGCGCGTCCGATCGCGGCGAGGTTGGCACGATAGATCCACGCAGCTTTTTCCTGCGGTGACAGGTCCGCCGGCCCCAGTGCATCGAGCGGGTAGAGGCCCTCGAATCCGGCATCCGCGCACATGCGCTGAAGCGAGCGACCGTAGTCGAGCGCATCGACGCGGAAAACGTCGAACCCAGCGAGATAGATCCGGGCCTTGGCAACGTCGTGCCGCGCCCCACTCATTTTGTGATGCGGAAGCGTTCGAGGTCCTGATCCTTGAGCCAGCGCGGCGCGCGGCCGCGCCCGCTCCACGTCTCGCCGGTCTCGGGATTGCGATACTTCGGCGCCACCGGCACGCCGGCATCTCTGCGGCGTTTCCCAAAGACGTCTTCTGGCGAAAAACCGAATTCCGCGACGGCTTCGCGTACCCGTTCGAGCTCGGCTGCGGCCTCTTTCTTGCGGGCTTCGGCGATCAGCTTTTCGAGTTGCTCCTTCTGCGCAAGCAGATTTTTATAGCGTTCCATGTGGTTGAATTCTCGTTGGGTATGATGGACGATTCTACCAGGCGCGAGTTGCTGTCAAGTCTGCTGCTGGTCACGCTAACGAGCGCGCGTTCGACATTCACTGCAACAGGTACTGATGAAAAGAATTGCTGTCCGCCGCTCGGGCGTTCACGGTCGCGGCGTCTTTGCGCTACGCCCGATCAGCGCGGGCGAACTCATCCTTGTGTACGCCGGCACGGTCATGAGCTGGAAGCGGGCGATCAACCGGCATCGCCGTTTCGGCAAGGAAGGCCACACGTTCCTTTTTGGGCTGACCGACGGGCGGGTCATCGACGGCTCGCTTGGCGGCAACAGCGCGCGCTGGCTCAACCACGCATGTGTCGCGAATTGCGAAGCTGTTGAGTCCGATGGAAGGGTGCACATTCATGCGGTCTCGGATATCAAGCCGGGCCAGGAGCTTTTCATCTCATATGGGCTGTTGGTAGAGGGCCGCCTGTCGGCAGCCGTGCGGGCGCAATACGAGTGCCGATGTGGTCACCGTCGATGTCGCGGGACGATGCTCGCCGCAACCACCTACCGTGGGTAGCCGATGCGGTCTGGTGGCGCCGCGGTTCGTTCAGCACGCAGACGTTCACGAAGCAGGACCTTCTCGACGACCGGCAGATCCGCGGCGAGCTCGTTGCATTTCTTATGGGCGAGCGCCAGATTGGCGAGCCGCGACGTGCCACCGTCTTTCTCTGATAGCAGGTGTTCAAGCGTGGCGTCTTCATTTTTCAGCGCGGCACCACAGTAAAAGCAGTTACTCCCGTCCCGGGCCCGTAAGCTCCTCAGACGCGATGACCGCTTCTTCTGACTGGGATTAGTGGCGTCTCGCGCTCTGCATGAAGACGACGGCGCTCCGTTTCCGAGTGGCCGCGTGAGCCTGATCGTCATCGGTGTCATGTGGACCAGTTCAGCCGCACCTTTCCCGAGTAGAGCCATTGCGCGTTCAAGCGAGCAGTTCGACGCAGCCAGGCCGGTTTGATCCAATACCGAAACCGTAGACATTCCTGCTTCCGTTTGCATACCAGGAGCGACGCCGGGCCATCGACAGTCACCTCACGACCCGGCAGTGTGGAGCCGCGATTTTCATTGATCAGCCGCGACTTCCCAGCGCACGTTCGATCTTCTGGTCCGTCTTGTACTGGCTCAAGGCGAAAACGGACCAGATCGCCGCGGGAATCCAGCCGATTATTGTCAACTGAAGCAGCAGGCAGATGATCCCGGCGAACGGGCGACCGATGGTGAAGAACTGGAGCCACGGCAGAATGATGGCGAGCAGTAGACGCATTTTTGTATCCTTTTGCTAGAGTGAATTTATATCGACGGGAGCCACTCGAGATAATCGTAGTATTTAACGGCAGGACCGCACCGGATCTTTAATGAAACTTAACCGCGGCGGCAGGCGCGCTGCTGCACCAACGCTGCCGAGCCCGATCCGCGGCTGCGAGTTGGCATGGTGCGGTATAGAAACTGCTGGATGAGGGCGGGGCACTGCAACGGGGCCTTGTATGCGCTTATCCAAGCATTCACTTGTGGACTACCCGCGCGCGGGCTCGAGAGGACTGCCATGACCCGAGATCAGTTTGTTCAACAGCTTGCGATGATGCTCCGGGATTTGCCGCGTGGCACCGCCGCTAACCTGAACGAGTGCATGGTTGCTTACTGGAGCGGAAGCGAGGTTGTGTTTGCGTTCCTATGTGAGCGTGGAACGGACGCGATCGAGGAAGAGTTCGACATAGACGACTATGTCTGGGAGGACTGGCAGCCGACGTTTGAAAAGTGGATATCGTCTCCTTCCTTTAGCAATCGCCCGGAGGTGCTCGCATGGCTGAGCGACGCGCCTCCGCACGAGGCCGGCGAGTGACATGGGGCGCTGGAGCCGGGCTAATCCTGCACGTGTCGCCGCGCGAGCGGATCAAAGCGAAGGTGGACCGCCGGCGTTGATACAGCCGCAACTGGCGACACTGGTGGACCGTCCGCCGAAGGGCGGCGACTGGTCCTACGAAATCAAGTTCGACGGTTATCGCGTGATGACCCGTATTGAGGGAGGCGTCGCGACGATCTTCACCCGCAATGGCCATGACTGGACTGAGCGAATGCCGCGTCTCGCGGATGCCTGCAATGCGCTGCAGGTCGATGACGCGTGGCTCGACGGCGAGGCTGTCGTGCTCGATTCAAGCGGTCAGCCAGACTTCAATGCGTTGCAGAACGCCTTCGACCGGCGCAGCACCGCAGAGATCGTCATGTTCGTGTTCGACCTGCTTTGGCTCAACGGAACCGACCTTCGCGAGCAGCCGCTGCGAACGCGCAGAGCGCTGTTGAGGGAGCTGATGGCGCAACACACGTCCGACGCTATCCGATTCTCCGAAGACTTTCCGCAGGACCCGGTCTCGCTCGTCGCATCGGCTTGCAAGATGAAGCTTGAGGGCATCATTGGCAAGCGCGGAGACGCGCCGTACCGTTCCGGGCGGTCAGCAACCTGGGTGAAAATCAAGTGCTACCTTCGCCAGGAATTTGTCGTCGGCGGCTTCACGCGCGCAAGGGGCGCGCGCTCGGGTGTGCATTCGCTGCTGCTCGGCGTGCACGAGAAGGATGGCTCGCTGCGCTACGCCGGTGGCGTAAGGCCGTATTTCTCATCCCGCGCGGCCACCGCGTTCGTCGCCCGAGCCAACGCAGTGCGCAGCGACAGCGCGCCATTTTACAACCCTCCCAAGCCTGAAAAAGAACGCGATTATCTTTGGCTTAAACCGTCGATCGTCGTTGAATGTTCGTTCCTTGAATGGACCCCGGGCGGCGAAGTCCGGCACTCCGTGTTTCATGCGGTCCGCGATGATAAGCCAGCGGCCACAGTGACCGAAGAGGCCATGGTGCCGATTGAAGGCGGTGAGCCAGTGGAAGTCGACGCCGGCTCGACTCGCGAGGTGCCGGGGCCGAAGGGAAGTCTCAAGATCGCTGGGCTTCGTATCACGAATGCGCAACGAGTGATGGACGAAGTCACCGGCCATACGAAGAGGGAGCTGGTCGAGTACTACGCGGCCATCGCGGAGTGGGCGCTGCCGCATCTACACAACCGCCCCCTTGCACTTGTGCGGGCGCCAGACGGCATACAGGGCGAGCTTTTTTTCCAGAAACACAGCGAGCGAGCGAGCATTCCCGGCATCGAAGAGCTGCCGGCTGAACTGCATCCGCGTCATCCGCCGCTACTCGTCGCTAATACGCCCGAAGCGCTGGTGGGCCTCGCGCAGATGTCGGTCGTTGAGCTCCACACATGGAACGCCGTGGCGCCGGATCTCGAGCGCCCCGATCGCATCATCTTCGACCTTGATCCGGACCCGGCGCTGCCTTGGACCGCGATGCTGGAAGCCGCCGAGCTTCTGAAGGTTGTGCTTGACGAGATCGGCCTGCGCTCCTTTCCGAAGACGAGCGGCGGTAAAGGCTTTCACATCGTTGTGCCACTGACGCGCCGGCAGGGGTGGAACGAGACCAAGGCCTTCGCACACGCGGTTGCGAGGCACATGGCCAAGGTCGTGCCGCAACGATTCTCGGCAGTGCTCGGGCCGAAAAACCGCGTGGGCAAAATCTTTATCGACTACCTGCGCAACAGTCGCGGGGCGAGCACGGTTGCCGCCTTCTCAGTGCGGGCCCGCTCAGGGATGGGCGTGTCGATGCCGTTCTCGTGGGACGAACTGAAGCAGGTGACGCGCGGCGATGAATGGACGATGCGTAAGGCCGTTGAGCGTCAACGGTCGCTGAGAGCTGACCCGTGGCACGGCTACTGGCAGACCCGGCAGGGCGTCACCGCGACAATGCGGCGGGCGGTGGGTATGGATTAACTGCGCGGGGCCGCGACGGACCTGGCGAGGTCCTCCGACGCCGAGCATCGGGCAACACAGACGGCCGACGGGCTCACAGCGACCCACAAGGGACCGTGGTGCATCTCAGAAGCGGCCATTCGTGAGGAGGGGGCCTTCCGTTGACCGAGTCCTCGGGCTATTGATTCTCGTCGCGTCCCTCATAAGCTCCCAATCTCTCGTAGACGATAGCGAAGCGGTCGCCGAGCTCCTGTTGAATATGGTCACGCATCGCCGCCGCCGACGCTTCAAAGCGCTCGTACTCATGCGCGTCCCATGGTCCCGGGTCCGGGGGGTATTCCCAGTTCAGCGATAGGTCATGCCACGCAGTCATTTCCGCAAGCTTTCTGCGCGTCTGTTCAGCTAGGGGCAGCGAGTCCTCAATCGGACCAACTCCGTATGTGCGGCGAGTTGTATCGTCTCCCGCCCAAATACAACCACCGCCCCACTCGAACATGAGCCTGAGGGCATATTGATCAATCATCGGAAGCCTCCGCCTTTGTAGTGAGCTCAAGCGCGGATAGCACGAGCGAGGTCTGTCGAGATCTCACCAAGAATGCGAAGGGCAATGAATGGCTCCTCCGCAACGCGTTCCGGATCGACAACAAGCAGATGGGCATAGCCGTCGGCCGCTTTGCCTCGAGTTCCGTTGATCAAAAGCTCAAGCTCAGGGCGGCTTACGTTACCGGCAAGTACTGAACGCAGAGCAGCGTGGAATTCGTTATTGAAAGTGGAAATATGTTGAAGCCGGTTTGCTTCCCAATTCAAAGCGAGCCATTCGAGGTTTTCCCGCAATCGGTCCGTCAACTGGAGTGACATTCTGCATTCCCCGCGAAGTAAGCCCGCCTAGCGGCGACTCAGCGGCGGGTGCGTCCTTCGGATTGTGAACAATGTAGCCGGCAGTGTCGAGTGACCGGAACTGGCCGCACAGAGCCCCATGCCAACGGCGGACGATCGCCTCAGGTACGGGCCTTCATGCGAGAGGCATGCTTCGACCCCTGAACAGCCTTCCGCTTCGCCAGAAAGCGGTCGTTGCGGGGCGCACATCGCCGACCTACTCACGCATTATTCCGGTCAGATCCTCGATTGAAAAGTTAGTCGAAATCGATCCTAAAAGCGCACTCGTCTTCGTACTGCAGCTTTAAATCGATCAGGACTGAATTCGAGAGTGCAGTCGTCAACGCAACTTTCAACTCCGGGGTGACGCCGTCCAGGTGAAAGGAAAACCACCACCCCGGTGACGCATCGACCCAAGACACAAATAGGTCTTCGCTGCTGGTGCTCCAAAACTGAACGTTCTTCACCGTCGCGGTAGACGCTTCATTCATGATCCTGTCGCGGGGTATCGCGATCTGCTCGCCATCATCGCTCCAGTGCGTTACTCGCCCACTTTCTGGATTGGCAAGCACAAATCCAAGAGGCTGGAGCAACGCCTCGACAAAGCGAAAAACGTCCGAAAATGGACCCTTCAGTAGTACGGTCAATATAGGCTTCGCCATGGCGCTTGCGAACTTCAGTATTGGTTGATCGTAGCTGTAGTTTTAACGGCGAGGTCGAGTGGCATTCTTCCGTCGTGGCCGATTGTTGACGATTCTTGTGAAGATGTCGAACGACCGTTCATGGCCGGTTACCGTCCGATGCGATGGGCTTGGCCGCGGCGCGGTGTCGGCGGTGCCTACCCATTGGAGCGCCTCCATGCGCTGAGATGGCGAATAACGGCCTGCGAGTCGCCGTTCTGCTCGTGAAGTCGCGTCAGGTAGCGCAAGGCTTCTTCGTTGGCCGGGTTGATTTCGAGGCAGCGCGCATAGGCCGCCACAGCCTCCTCAACCCGCCCCAGTTCCTCCAGCAGAACAGCGTGGTTCAGCGCGGCCTGGTCGTTCTTTCCGTTGATTTCGACGCAACGCAAATAGCTGCCGGCGGCGTCTTCGAGTCGCCCGGCTTCTTCCAGCAGCACCGCGCGGTTGGCGTGCAGCAGTTCCGCATCTGCGAAATGTTGCAGCGCTTCGTCGAACACTTCCAGGGCGTGCGCGCAGCGGTTGCGATCGCCCGCCAGCAGGGCGCCGAGATTGTTGTAGGCGTGGAAGTCAGGCTCCGGCGAAAGCTCGATCGCTTTGCGGTACGCGGCCTCTGCGCCGACGGCGTCGGTCGCCTGCAACTGCTCGGCAAGCGAATACCAGTCTTCCGCCTGTTTTCGCCGCGCACTCAGGGTGGCCGGCGCATTGTCGAGAAACGTCACGTCGCCTTTCACGTCCGCGATCTCGAAGTCCAGCAGCAGCTGACCCGACACGGCGTCCCACTGCGCGTGCCCCGTCGTCACCGCCACCGCGTCGCCAACTGCCGTAATGCGCACGCCGGACAGGGGCGCGGCATCGGGCAACTGATCCTTGATACGTGAGAGCGCCTTCAGGACTTTGCGAGGCGGTATCCGCGATCCGCGCAGTTTCAACGCAGTGCGGAGCAGGACGACATCCCGAAAGGTAAAGCGCAGATCGTTGCGCGCGCCGCGTGAGGGCCGCAAGAAGCCGGCGTCAATGAGGATGCGCAGGGCGCGCCGCGAGACCCCGAGAAGCGATTGCACTTCCCGCAGCGAAAAGGTGTGCACGGTCGAACGGCCCCTCACCGCCGTGCCCGGGTCTTGGCGGCCGCGACAGGTTCCTCGGCCTTCTCGGCCCGCTTGACTGTCTTACGTTGTTTCGCGGGCAGTTCAGAAACCGGGGCTGCGGGCTTTGTGCGGCCAGGCGACGGGCTGCGCTTCGCATTTCTTGCGAGACTGGCGCGCAACGCTTCCATCAGATCGATCACCTGCCCGCTGTCGGCGGCCGCCTCTTCCTGCGGCGTCACAATTTGCTTGCCCTCGATCTTGACGTCTATCGCTGCGAGCACGCGCTGCTTCTCCTTGTTCTCGTACTGTTCGGGATCATAGCGCTCGGCTTCGCCCTGCTCGATGATCTTGAGGGCAAGTTGCAATTCATTTTCAGTGACGGGCGCGTCCTCGATGTCCAGGTCTTTGAGCGAGCGAACAGCATCGCCCCAAAGCAGTTGCTGGAGGATAAGGCCGTCGTCGGTCGCCCGCACCTGGACCATATGGGTCTTGGCCTTCCAGTTCCAGGAGGCAAGTGCACATCGTCCGCTCGCCAGAAGGGCCTTCTTGAGCAGACAGTACGGCTTGCCGCCCCGTTTGTCGGGCGCGACGAAGTAAGCCTTGTCGTAATAAACGGGGTCGATGGACCGGTCGGGCAGGAAGGCCAGAATCTCAACGATGTGACTGGGGCTTTCCTCGAGCGCTTTGAGTTCGTCCTTGGTGAACACGACGAACTTGTCCTTTTCGAATTCGTAGCCTTTCTGCATCTCGTTGCGCTCGATCACCTTTCCTGTGGCCTTGGAGACGTATTGCTGCTGGACGCGCGAGCCATCAGGCGCGAGCAGGTTGAAGCTGATGCTCTCAGACGCTGACGTCGCCGAATACAGGCGCACAGGGATGGACACCAGTCCAAACGAAAGTGAGAGCGACGCAATCGAACGGGCAGCCATGAGCGTCTCCTGAACAACAGAAGAAAGCGGGGCGCTTGAGCGCCCTGGGCCGACGCGAATAGATTAGCACTCGTTTGTACGCCGGCGGTGGCCACTCTTTCAGCAGATGGCGTTCCTGCGGAAGACGGGCGCGCCGCTTGCTCGACAGGACGGACCGTCCAACAACATGGAGAGGCAGAAATGGCAGACCAGCATAAGCCAGGCGAAATCGTCAAGACGTCCGGGATCTACAGAGTGGTGAACGAGGGCGGCGACGGGCCGGAATTCGAAGTGACGTGCGTCGAAGGTGAGCATTTCCCGCCGACGCGCTCGGGCAAGGGCGCGCACTATCAACTGATCCACGGCGCGACGCATTCGCACAAGCACACCGAACTCGGCAGCGGCGACAAATAGCGAGGCTATGGAACGTCCTGGAGGCCTGCCTGGGCGCGAAGTCCTGACGGTCCCCTTGGGCGCAAGCGGGAACGCGATTGGCGTCGCACTTTGCGAATGCCGATTGCGGTCGTACCATGCGATTTCGTCCGATGAAAAGGAGCGCGCATGGTCACGCGTTACTACATACGTAAAGGCGATAGGACCACCGCAGGCGGCACGATAACCGAAGGCTCGGCCGTCATGCACTGTGATGGCTTGCCTCTCGCGTTTGAAGGCGACGCGGTGAGCTGCCCCGCATGCCACAGCACTGGCAAGATTCTGTGTGACGGTCCCCGCTGGCCAAAGGCTGGTCCCGATGGCAGGCAAACCGCACTGAGCGATGATCTTTGTCTGTGCCGATGCAATCCATTGCCGCGGCTCATCGCTTCGCAAAGCACAATGTCAATGTCACTGGACGGCTCGCCGGCAGACCCTGTCGTGCAGCGGGCCACGGCCCATGTGTATGCGCCTAACCGGGAAGCTGCGACCGCGGCGCCGAGCGCAATCTCCAGGTCAGCGGGGACCGGGCTGGAGCAGTCGCCGCCGCTAGCTTTCGCCAGCAACGCGGCAAGTAGCGGGGATGCGGTGGAACTGGCCGCGCGAGGCGTGAGCGAGGACGATGAGGCCGAGTGTCATACGCAGTACGAACTCGACATGGAAACGTGCAATGCGGCGAGGGCCATGTATAAGAATCCCGCGTATTTTCTGGCCTGCTCGCAGCGGGCGTTCGAGCGTTATCAACAGTGCAGGGGTTACTGATGGAAGCGAAGCGCAAGACATGCGTCATCACGCTATTCGATGAGGAAGCAAAGACGATTTCGTACCACCACGTGCCGCAGGACCTGGTCGCCGCAGCCATCGAGAAAAGCACCAGCGTCGATGTGCCGCTCGAAGACTTTGATAACCGGCTCGACGATGATTTTGCGCGTCGACTGGGTGGCATGATCCTGTTCATTCTTGCCGGCCGCTCGCCATTCCTCAAGAGCCATCTTGCGCTCACCACTGAAAACGGTCGTGACGCATCCGGGCCGTCTTCCGGACCCGGTACGACGCCGCCGGAAACTGGAAAACGTTCATGGTGGGGGAAAAAGCCATAACGGGCTGCAAATGGCGACGCACCTCTTGGAAAGTCAGGCAAGCGTAAGTGGCGGGCGTTCGCGCTGCCGCGTCTATGCATAGCCGGTGGCAGAATGATCGCCCCGATTCTCAATGGAGACTGGCATGTCGATCTTGGTGGGCACCGCTTCCTGGACAGACAAGACGCTGATCGAGTCGGGCGCCTTCTACCCTCCCGGCTGCAACAGCGCGGAAGCCCGCCTTCGGTATTACGCAAGCGTGTTCCCCCTGGTCGAAGTCGATTCCTCGTACTACGCGATGCCGAGCGCGAGCAACAACGCCCTTTGGGTTGAGCGCACGCCCCCAGGGTTCGTCTTCGATGTGAAGGCCTTCCGGCTGTTCACCGGCCACCAGACCGAGCCGCGATTCTTCCCGAAGGATTTGCAGGCCAACTTGCCAGACACGGGCAAGAAAAACCTCTACTACAAGGACATACCGTCGGCGGTGCTGGATGAACTGTGGGCCCGCTTTTTTGAGGCGCTGCAGCCGCTACATGCTGCCGGCAAGCTAGGCTCAGTACTTTTCCAGTTTCCTCACTGGATCACCGCGGCTCCGAAAGCGAGGGAGCATGTTGAACACTGTGCCGAGCGCATGCACCCGTTTCTGACGGCGTTTGAGTTCCGCAACGAAAGCTGGCTGGGCGAGAAGCACCGGGAATCGACGCTGGCAATGGAGCGGGAGCGAGGGATCGTGCATGTCATCGTTGATGCGCCCGAGGGAGTGACGAAGCGCGCGCATACGGTATGGGAGGCGACCTCGCCCGAGCTGGCGATCGTGCGTCTGCATGGCCGCAATGCGTCGACGTGGAGCGGCGCCGAATCCGCGGCCGAGCGGTTCAACTATGAATACAGTGATTCTGAATTGCGTGAGCTTGCGCCTCCGATCGCACAGATCGCGCTGCGGGCAGCGCGTACGCATGTCCTGTTCAACAACTGCTATCGCGACGTCGCGCAGCGCAATGCGGCAACGATGACACGGCTGCTCGACGACATTGGAATGTGAGCCGACGGGCGCGCTACCTCTTACCGTGACCCGACACCGGGCAAACCTGGCCAAGTCGTCAGCGATCCGGGAGCGGACGTAAGCCTTTTTCCCGTGGACGCTTCACCGGTCGGTCTGGCGGACCCGAACCTGAAGGACTGGTTTGCGCATCCCCGCCTGTCCCGCCGGCCGACGTTGCCTGCTGGCTGATCGCCGGCCCCGCCGGTAAAATCGACAGCCCGGAGCCCGATGCGGCACTGGGCCGTCACCCGCGGCCAGAAAAGACGCCGCTTCCGGCCTCTGATCGACGGTTTGGGCGTGGCGGTTGCAGCTATCCTCGATGCGATCTCTCGGTTCTGCCACGGCCTTCGGAAAGATGGGCAGAATCATTCAGCCGGTCCCCGCGACCGGCTTTTTTTCGCCTGGCGGTTTTTCCGAGGATTCGAATAAACAAGCCGTGATACGCTTGAAAAAGAACCTCATCAAATCTCTCTCTGAATACGTCATTAACCGATCCCATTCAGAGGGGCGCATGGCTCAAGCTGCAACACTTCGACCGGCTCAAATCCGGCATCTACTCGCCGTCACAGCGGCAACATCGCGTCATCCTGAGCGCGATTGTCTCGTTCTCCTGCTAGGCATTACGTGCGGAATGCGCGTCAGCGAAATAGCTCAAATTGAGGTTCAAGACGTGCTGTTTCCTTCGGGCGCGATCCGTTCAGAGGTCAGTCTTCGGGCCGCAATTACGAAGGGCTGTCGGCAGCGATGCGTCTATCTCACGCATCCGAAAACGGTTTCGGCTCTGGAGTGCTATCTGAGCCATCGCGTTTCGCGTGGCATGGGAACCGAGCTAACCGTAGAGCGCTATCGCGGACTCGCGCCGTCAAGTTGCCTAGTCCTCGCTGGCAAGGGCCGCAAGTTTGCGATGAACACCAAGCGGCGCATTAACGAAGCGGGGGAGCAGGTTGATTACTCCGCGTGTGACAGCCTCCAATCCCACGTCACGAAACTTTACAGGGATGCGGGGATACGCGGCGGATCGTCCCATTCGGGCCGACGCTCGTTCGCCAGTAACCTCGTTGAGCAAGGGCACGATATTGAGACGGTGCAGCAGCTTCTAGGCCATGCCGAAATGGAGCATGTTCGGCCCTATCTGGCCGTCTCCGATAAGAAGTTACGGCAGATGTTTTGCGAAGTGTTATGAGAGCCATTTGATGCTTGCGGACATTGAGTTTCGGCGTGGGATGCCGATAAACCGGGTAGCTGGCTCGCCACTAGGCGTTCCGGCGTGGCTGCTGTGCCCCGGACTCATTGGAGCGCGGCTTGGCGACTGGAAGCAAAACGATTGCTTGCAATAGTCCCAATATGGGACTATCATGTCTCTCATGAAAGTTATTGCGAAAAGAGTCCTCCTGGCATTCTGCGACAGGCACCCAATGGCTCGGCAATCGCTGCTGGCATGGCATGAGGAAGCGGTAAAGGCCGTCTGGATGACTCCGCAGGACATCAAGGCCAGATACGCCTCCGCGAGCTTTGTCGGGCGAAACCGGGTGGTATTCAACATCAAGGGGAACGATTACCGGCTGATCGTCGCAGTGGCTTACCGCATCGGTGTCGTCTATATCAAGTTCATCGGAACACATGGCGAGTACGACCGGATCGATGCTGAAACCGTTGAACTGGAGTAGCCAACATGGAAATTCGTCCAATCCACAACGAACGCGACTACAAGGAAGCGTTGCAAACCGTATCCCGTCTTGTTGACCTTGACCCGGAACCTGGCACTCCGGACGGGGATCGTCTGGAAATCCTCGCTACGCTAGTGGCGCGTTACGAGGCAGAGCATTTTCCGCTCGATCTTCCCGATCCTGTCGAAGCCATCAAATTCCGCATGGAACAGGCAGGACTATCGGCCAGCGACATGCAACCGTATATCGGCAACTTGAATCGGGTGTACGAAGTCCTCAATCGAAAGCGCGGTCTTAGTCTCTCAATGATTCGCCGTTTGAACCGCGAATTGAAAATACCCGCTGAAGTGCTAATCGGATAACCAACGGAAATCATGGCACGACTTTATGCAGATGGCGGGGCGAAGAAGCGGACTGCCGTGGTCAATGAATCGCTGACAGCGCCTGTAGCGGTTTCTTCGGGCCTAACTGTCGATTGGCTCGTGAATGAGCGCTGCGACACGCTGGTTATCGAAGGGCATGTTGACATAGCAGCAGCGACCGACGCAATGCAGCGTGAGGGCGAAGACTGTCCTGCTCCGCGTCACACATGGATGCGTTACATGAACGCACCTGAAGATGGCTTTGTTCGGATGGGTATGAGTTCCCATGCTGCGGACGCAACTATGGATTTTTGACGGAAACGGGCCTCCCAAATGAATTCCACAGGTTAATGATGTTGGCGATGATCACGCCTTCGCTCTCCT
>Ga0255336_101180_pt1 | contig 22052 bp, 22 predicted proteins | sample MeOH1_35cm_T3_17_FD_189102 | JGI IMG/M metagenome (GOLD analysis project Ga0255336, IMG submission 189102) | Sandy soil microbial communities from University of British Columbia, Vancouver, Canada - MeOH1_35cm_T3_179 | ecosystem: Engineered > Artificial ecosystem > Sand microcosm > Unclassified ...
TAAACTGATGAAAAAATAATATTTAATAAAATTTCGTGCCCTGTTGGGTTCGGCGTTGGAATTAAAAAAGTAAGTATATTTGACAAAACATTAGTTCCTTGAATAATAAAGAAGATACCAAGAATTTTACAAGCCAGTCCCGTAATTTCACGCTTATTCATCCTTCTGCCTCCCTACCTTTCCAATAACTCAAATGGTACTTAGCGTTTGGTTTCCGTATAAATTATTCCCATAACTATTCGTATAGACCTCTAAATCTAAAGGTAATCCCGAACTAGGTTAGTCTATTTAATATACTCGACATCATCGGGTAATCTTCTTTAGCCAATTAAGAATTTCAAAATACTGGAATTACCTCTTCTTCTGATATCATTCTTATTTATCCCCCTCTTAATAGTATAACATTTAGTAGCATATATCAGTAGCGTTGCATGAAAGTATCAGCAAAAAAGTCAAATACTAAATCCGGTAAAAAGCAAGGATAATCCGAGAAAAACTGCTCGGGGGAAAGGTCTCCCATCCGGTCAACCTTACACCCCCGGGGTCTGATCCCCTCATAAGACCCACTTATAATGCGACAAAACGGATTTCGTATAATCCACAGAAGCTTTCAGAGACGATTCTAAGGAAGCAGATAGCTGCTTAAACCAGGGATCAAATTTATTCTTACATTTGAGGACAATTGAAGCACGGAGAAGCTGGGTGTTAATTTTTTCCATACGGGCAATTGACCCAGCACCATTATCATGATGGTGATTTTCACGTTAATCAACATGATTTATCAGCGCACGGCGAGAAGACTCCCACCTCTACAGGGGGTGTTATGAATCGTCGTCCTCAACTATTTACCCGAACTATCGTTCTCATTACCTCCGACTCATGGTAAAATATAGTTAAAATGGGTGAGAAGGTGCTCGTCATCATTCGGGTATACAAGCTGAATTTTCAAACATCCAAAGACAATCTAAATCGTTTCTTTACCTGTAACCGCATATCCGCCCAAATCTGGAATAATTATCTTATACTCGCTAAAGAACACGATCTATTAACCGGATCATGGATTGACCGAAAGACTTCCGTTTAGCCACCAAAGGTAGTACCCGATCCACAATCAATCCATCCAAGCTGTCTATGAGCGGTGTCTTAATGCGGCGAGAATACCAAGAAAACAGGGGTCTTGGGGCACACTCAAATCCGCTATTCGTACAAGTTGCTTTAAGGGCGTACTCAGTTTAGGAATCGGGGGCGTACACTAAAAAACGATCTTCCTGTCTTTTCTAGCATATTATGGAAGTCTTAGCCCTTAATATTAAAGTTATTAACGTAGTCTTAATAATTTTCATTATTAGTTTGGCCCAAAGGGACATATGAGTCTAGGAGAGGAAAAGCGAGGCAAATGTTAAATGAAAAAATAATTTGGATAGCAATATTAATTGTTTTAGTAAATCTAGCGGGATGCTCCAGTCCTAATATTGTTAATAATGATAAAACCGACTATAAGCAATTGTATGAAAAATCACTTCAAGACCAACCACCGTTAATAAAAGATATAAAATTTGATGGAAAAATTATTAAATCTGGTGACTGGGCTGAAGTGGGTGAAAAAGTAAAAATTGTTATTACTTTAGAAGGCGATTGCCGAGAAGTTGATTTGTTTTATACACCGGTTGGATCAGCAGTATATAAAGAGCAAAAATTAATAGAGATAGTGTATGTTGAGCCTGGCCAAAATACTGCAGAATATTTTTGGGATGTACCACAAGATACAAATGGGTTTTTTAAAATTATTGCATATAATAAGGATGTTGGGCGTAGGTCAGACGAGTATAATGTTATTTCAAAAAAATGATTTGAAACAAGGGGACAGGTACCTGGTTTTGGAAGAATCTAAAGCAATAAAACCTGCTCAATGATTTGGGGAAAGGCCTCTCATCCGATCCTTACCGCATTCTCATTTGGCAAAAGTTTCCCGGCAGACCAGCAGGGCCAAAGTCGAGTCCAGCCCGCCGGAAATCCCAATCACGGCTTTCCAGATTCCGGCTTTGGTAAGCTTTTGGGTTAAACCGGTCAACTAAATGGTAAAGATCTCCCGGCAGCGGACATCCCGGTCTTCTTTTTTTCCGCGGACAAATGGATAAGCATCAACCTGTCTTTTTTCAAGGTCCGAGACGAATGTTGATTCGGGCATTTTGAAACTCAAAGAAAAGAATCCGGTAGGTTCCTGGCACTACACCACCCATAAAACTATTGGCCTTTCTCCGTTCATTCATCAGTTTTTCAATAGCAACAGCGGCGTAAATCAATACCGTTCTTGAAAGCGGTTTTCCTCCAAGAACGTTCCGTTTTCAGCAATTATTACATCGCCGCCGAACACCACATCCGTGGTGGATTCACTGGGGCCAGCCGAAGCATACACATAACCGGCTAAACAACGGGCGGACTGCTGACGGACCAGGGCTTCCTGGTACTCTGTTTTGCCAATCAATTCATTGCTAGCCGACAAATTCACGAGCAGGTTGGTCCTATGCAGGGCGTGATATGAGCTGGGTGGAATAGGCATCCAGGGGTGAAGCAGGGGGACAGGTCCCTTGTTTCAAGAGGTGCGTGAGTTGCGATTACAGATGCGGAGACCTTCAAGCAAGCCGCTAGCAAACTCGGCGAAAACTAACTTTCATCAGTGGGGCGTGGCACACGGATGTGCCACGCCCCACTGATGAAAGGATGCCGATTTTGGCGGGCACCCCGCCCACTTTCATTAACAGTTTGAGCCGCTAGTTTGCTCGACGAGCGCCTGGCCAAAGCAGTTGTAATCGCAACTAACTCGACCGCTTCATAGGTCACTTGCATGTATTACTTTATGACACAGGAGGCGGCGGAGTACATTTTGTACCCCCGGCCGCAGATGCGTACAAATATGGAAGTGAAACCAGGACGTGAATTTTGATTTCGGAGAGAACGACTAAAGCAAGCAGATATCCAAGCTTAGGCAATGGCGACTACCTAAAAGAAAGGGTTGCGCACAGGACGTGCGCAACCGCCAACAGAGTCAGGAGACGATTATTGGCGGGGACCCGTGACCCCAAAATAAGGAGTCAGTGCCTTAGCTTTAGGTCTGCGCAGCGCCTGGAGTGAACGGAGGAAACAAAATCCACTCCCAGAGATATGCTTAATCTTGTTAGTCAGACAGAAGAACCGTCCCTCTGCCTAATTCAGCCTTGCTTCACTTCCCAAGATCGTTCCAATGTTCATAAGCTTCATTTAATTCCTGGAGTCCAGCTGATCTATCTTTTGCTTGAATGGCCCCTCTCAGTCGCGCTAAACTGATAGAAAAATTATTGATTTCATTACGTTCTGAGCTGAATTGTATTCTATTAACGACTTTATTCCAGGCTCTTGTTAAGTTATCTGTATCTTTATCAGCTGCTTCCCAATTCTCGTTATCAACATCTTGCATCAGAATTGCAATTGATTGGGTGATGTTATCGTCATTCCCAAAGGATTTTTTTAAGACATCACCACTGAGCATAACTAAAATAAAGAAAATGAGGGTAACGATGGGAATAGCTCTAACTAAAAATGTTCTCATTCAATCATCTCCTAGTATGGTCCTTTATAATCACCGATGTCGGTAACCTTCTTCAGATGATCCTCATACCGGTCTACATACAAACTTCCCGCCGGATTAAGGGTTACTAAAAAGACTTCAGATATATCCTTGATTCTTTGTTTTTTGAGCTCTTCAAGTAGCCAGTTTTTGTCTTTATTGAGCTGCCTTAAATTTTCTTCGATAATAATTCCATCGTAAACTAATTCGGTACTGATTCCTGAAGGGGAAACTTTTACATTTAAATCCTTAGGCGTTAAGGGAAGATATTCTGGTTTTAATAAGACCGAGATCTGCCCATTAGGTTCTATAATGGCAAAATCGACTTGGTTTAAATCAAATACCCCTTTATTTCGGAGAAGCTCTGAGACCTCAGATGCCCTGTACTTCAGTTTCTTCAAAACATTTTCCATGATCTTGCCATTCATGATGACGATCGCGGGTTCCCCTTCTAAATACTTAGCGGCATATCTCCATTTCGTAGATATCAATTCCATTAATAAACCTAATACGACCCAGGTTAATAGTCCGACCCAATGGGGCCATGCTCTACTCGACAAATCTGTCGTTAAGGAAGCGGCAATAGATCCAATGGTAATTCCAAGCACATAATCGAAAGAATTAAGTTGGCTTATTTGTTCTTTCCCAATGATCCTTGCAAAAATAAGAAGAGTAAAAAAGCCAATAAAGGCTCGAACAATGACCACTAATCCCTCATCCATTTTTAACACCTTCCATAATACTTCATGCTACAAGGTATTATTTACATTAATAATGCTTAATACTCCCTATGTTAAATGAGAGAGCGACTCCATGCAGCAGCCGGAGGTGTGGAGCTTATCCCCCTCAAAACGCAACAAATCCATGCCCCCAAGATAAGACATGACCCGGATTTTTTTGAAGGGTAGTGCGGGGGGAAACTTTTTGTGTTTACGAAGGGTAGACAGTGGCAAGGATGGCAAAAATGTCGCACCTAGCAAACAGGAGTAAAACGGAGCTACGAAGAGTTTAACTCTTTCGCTTGAAACAGAATTTTCTCGTGAGTTGGTGGACACCTAAATCACGCGTCAGTAGCTTATAGGCCCGAAAATGAGGTTTAGGCTTTCGGGCAACTTGACGTAGTGCACATTATGGGACTCGCAACAGTTATATGATACATAGAGGTGGGAGACACGAGCTACGCTCAACGACAATATTTGTCATTTTTCTTAAGATTTCACATTTAATATTCATTATAATTTAAATAGTGCTTAAAAACAAAAATTAAAGGGAGGTATTTTTTATGAAAAGTTTACTCAAAAAGTTGTCTAGTATTATGATTGCATTAGTAATGGTATTTTCTATATCTGCACCAGCTTTTGCCCAATCCCCATCTACTGAAAAAGTAGATACCAACAAAGCTACCTATGAAATAACGATAGGTGACACAACATTAGAATTAACAGAAGGTGAAAAAGCCGCAATACCGCTTGAGCGAATATCAAATTCTAATTCTTCCGGCATTCAACCACTACAAGCTTTTCCTGGTGATGCAGGAACTTTATATCTATGGGCAGATGCTGGCACACTTTATTACAATATATCACTGACTGTTACAGCCACATCTTTTGCGGGTTTACTGTCGGTAACAGATCTTACTAGCGGTTTTTCTGGTGGAAACACTCCTATAAATAAATTTGTTGGATCTATTTCTACTTCTAATATTTCAGGACACACATATGGCGCTACAATGAGTGGTTACGCTTATTTTTTGGGGTCAATAGTAGCAAGAGTAAAGGATAACTATTATATTTGGGATAACTAAAACGAAATAGTAAAAAAGACATTTCTAGATAAATAGAAATGTCTTTTTTATTTAATTATTTTTAATAGAATTATTTGGATTTTTAAATAGATAATGTAACATCATACTTGCGGTTGCTAACTTATATTTTTTCTCATAGTCAATCGAATTAGTATCTTTCATAAAGTTTTCAATATCCTGTTTTTCTAGTCCAGAATAAAGTGATATAGTTTCGTATTCAAGTCCAAATATTTGTACAAGTATATCAATAACACCCTTTATTCTTTCATCTTCGCTAATCATTTTTATTCCCTCGGATAAAAAAACGGTTAGCTCCCATAGAAATCCAGATTTTTCAATTGGTAAATCATCTCTTTTTTTCTTTCCATTTATATAATCTGAAAGCCAATTGATATCAATTCCAGTAACTTTATTTAAAGTATTTAATGTTATCTTATACTCTTTAATAGCTATCAATAATTTTTCCCTTATTATATCTCTAGGTATTTCTGTTCTTATAGTTTGCATATGGATCTCCTTTCTATTTCTCTTTTCTTAATGAGATTAGGATGACAGAAAGTTTAGCCTGCCCAACGCTATATTTACTGCTTCAAAATAACCATATTATACCACAAACGGAATAGTGAACCAACTATCAATCCTTTATCAAGCTCAGTAAATCCTTTATCAAACACTAGAGAGGTGGGAATGACAGAGACTTATAGTATTGGTGGTGTTCCAGTATATGTACATTCAGTTGTAGCTTTAACGGAATTTGTTAGTCGATATGTAGTTAATGTTTTAAGCTCGCGCAATGAAGCAACCTGCTATTTTGGTACATTTTCAGACAATGGAACAAGCGTTAGTCATAATAATAGTAATCCTGTTTACGTTACTGGGTCCGTAACCTTTAATTATTCATTTAAAGGACAACCAACAGTAAGTACAACTAATGCCTTTACGATATTTGTTGATTCTTCAGGTGCGGTAGGTATTGTTTAAAATATAAATACTTCTCTAACCCCAGTACAACAAGTACTGAGGTTTTTCTTTTACAACAATTTTTTAATAACTAATAATAAGATAAGTATTATAAGTATAGGTATTATAAAAGTCATTAGAGCGTTACCAATCATGGTAATTAAAAACCAAAATTCCGCTTAAATTCCCCCTTAAGATTAAAACCCAGTTTTGCATTTAGCTAAGGTCCTCTTTTGTCAATAATTAAACTCGCTTAAAGTATGTATTGCTAAAATTTTAATTTATTGGTGTTCATCGTATTTTCCCTGGTGGGTGTACAATTGTTCATTTTCCAATAACTTAAATTATACACTAACTGCGAGTTTTTAGGAACTCGCAGTTTTATTTACTTAACATGAATTATAGGACGTTTACTTGAAATAAAGGATTACCGGGTTCAGTAATTTAAAAGAGACCCATTAATTTAATATTTTACCATAACTAACCATAGTTATTATAAACGAAATTCTCCATCATAAAGTTTATCCATTAGAACGTTAAGGTTATTTACTTAACAGCTTGAAAATTGCACCCCCTGGTATGGGACGACACGGGGACGGTTCTTCTGCCGATAGACATAAGAACTGTCCCCGTGGAATAAGAGCGCTTCATTTTTCCTTAGAAGCTTCCGGTATATGCTCCAGAATTGGATCCTTGAATCGTTTTGATAATCGCCTGTATCAGGATATTCTCTTTGGCCAATGTCTTAATTCTTTTTCGTGCTTCGTTCCGTTCTTCTTTCTCAAAAAGAGTATTTGTTAGGCCACAAGCATGCACTAGGGCGATGAGCTGAGCTGTTCGAGGACTTGACGTTTCTTCACGGAGGATGACGAGACGGATACGGTCGCGAATTTCCCTTTTTGGACGGTTATCGCGCAAGGGGTAGGCGGTAGAGGGGAAAATCCAAAGAGTTTGACATTCTTCTTCACGCAGAAAACCTTGGTCAACGAGCTGTTCTAGATACTCACGACGGAGGTGTTTGAATGTCCCTTTTGTTTTCGTAACCCAATAACTCGGGGAGCGGACACGCTTCGAATTATCGATGAGATTCAGAAGAATGTCGAGCCGAGTATTTTCCGTAGGTGTTCGATCTATGACTTCGAGGGACGTTTTATTCACTTTTACCCGATTCCGAAGCTCGAGTTCGATGAGGAGAGCCCCAGAAAGACAGAAATCGATTTTTGAGGTAACGGCAAAGGATAGCGTGCCTTTTTCTTCGTGAACAGCGAGAAGTAATAACTCTTCTAAAAGATCCACCATAATACCCGCTCCTTAACGCTTACTCGGCATTTTTTTTCTACGATGCAAGTGGTTAATACTGGCAGGATAAGGCAACTAAGCAGTCGCCTTCGCTTTAGTTTGGCGTCAGCTAAGTTTTCTTTAACTCTGGGTTACTTTCTTCTTTCGGCGGTTCCTCGATCTTGAGACGACCTGCACGATGCGCGGCTTCGCGAAGTAGAAATTCAATATGCGCATTAACACTCCGAAATTCGTCAGTTGCCCATTTTTCGAGAGCAGTGTAGAGTTTAGGATCGAGACGAAGTGCAAATTGTTTCTTGGTCATTTTGTATCACCTGTCTAAGTCTAAGTTTCGTTAATACCTTTAATAAAGCGAGCCAGTATTTATCACTGGCTGTGCTGAACGATCCGAGACGATCGCGACGAGCAGGTTATTGATCATCGCAGCCTTACGTTCCTCATCGAGAACGACAACATTTTCCTTTTCAAGACGATCAATGGCCATCTGCACCATTCCCACGGCTCCGTCCACAATGATTTGCCGAGCAGCGAGAATGGCACTGGCCTGTTGTCGTTGAAGCATTGCACCAGCAATTTCGGTGGAATAAGCGAGGTGAGTTAAACGCGCTTCAGAAACTTCTACGCCGGCAAGCGAGAGCCGTTGTTGGAGCTCTTGAGCGAGTTCGTGAGCGATCTCTTCGCCATTACCACGTAGAAAATATCCGGATTCCGAATGTTCGAAGGAGTCATAGGGATAGCGGCTTGCTACGTGTCGGAGCGCAGTTTCGCTTTGAATTTCTACAAATTGTTCGTATTTATCAACATCAAAAATGGCTTTAGCAGTATCGACGACCCGGAAAACAACGACCGCAGCGATTTCAATCGGGTTCCCTTCGATATCATTGACTTTTAAGGTTTTACTGTTGAAGTTACGGACTCTGAGGGATACCTTCTTGCGAAGGGAAAAGGGAAGGGTGAACCAGAACCCAGGTTCGCGAATCGTTCCGATGTAGCTACCAAAAAACGTCACGGCATAGGCTCGGTTGGGTTGGACGACCTGGATTCCTGTTATAAGAATGCATCCGACGACGAGCAAGACAATTCCAAACAAATTAAGCTTAATGAGCAAGGCGATTCCTGTTCCAAGTAAAGCAAGTATCAGGATTAAAACGAGATAACCATTGAGAGTCCACGCGTCCTTTTCTTTCATAACATTGGCCCCCTTTGATAATTTTAAGATATGCTAGAATAGATAAGGTTGATACTATGATGATATCACTGTCTATATTATATGTAAACAGATCGGCTAAAATAACACCTCCTGAATAATTAACCCAGGAGGCAGAGATTCTGAGTAAAGTATGAAAAAAGTAGGATGTAAGATAAGTTAAGTTAAGTAAGCAAAGTAAGCCTAATGCAAAGCAAGCTTAAAGTTTAGTACCACACTGTGCACAGTAATGGGCACCGTAGCGGGTTTTCTGCCCACATGTTGGACAATAGTTCATAGAATCAGGAGGAACTTCAGCAGAAGAGGGTTCTGGTGAAGTTGGGTTCGCTGAAGAGGCTGGAAAGGTTGGGGAGAATGAAGATGCTGAAGTCGATGAGGAAAGCGTGCTTGACGGAGAAGCAGAATCGCAAATAGACTCATTGGAAGGATCCTCAGAAGGTTCGCCCGAGGAACCGCGTGTAGGCTCATCCGATGAGGACTCTGAAGGAAGTTGTGGAGAAGTCCAAGTTTGACTTTGGGTAGTCGTATTTTGTGAATCTAGGGGCTGCTGATTTACCTCTTCCTCTAGAGACAGAACCCAAACAATCGGGAGAATTGCGGTGAAAGGTCCGGCGAGCAGCGTCACTAAAAGGCCTAGTGAGTGAGAAGCTTGATAGATGAAGGATAATAGGATTTGGATTCCGATCAGGGTGATAAAGAAAAGGCATAAGGATCCCATGTTCCGCCGATAAAAGTCCCAGCTCCCGCTGAGCGAATGTTTGAAGCGAAGTTCTCGATGGTTAAGCATATAAAAGACGGAGGTTGAAAGCCAAGGTGCCAAAAAGATTCCGAGCGCAATCAAGAAGAGAACGTAGAGACCTACAAAGAGCGGAAGAGCGTAGGATATGCCTCGGAGTGCAAAGGCTCCGATGATTCCAGCAACGATTACGAGGAAACTGACTAGGGTCAGGATGCCATACCAACCTAGAACACGAGAAATTCCTGAAAAACGAAAATCTCGGAAAAGAACCTTTTCATGAAGCCCTTTCTGAGTTAGATTGAACATCCCGGTCATAAAAGCGGAAGTTACAAGCCAACTGAGAAGGAGAATTATCACGAAGATGAGGAAAAAATAAGGGGCTTGTGCTAAATAGGAAGCCAAATTATCACTAAATGGCGATAAACCACTGGAAAAACTATTCCCGGGGGGCATCGGTGGATTAGGGTTGGGAAAGGAACCGCCTTTTTTGTTGACCAAGGGCATTACAAAGGGCAGTAATCCAACAATCAATAATCCCAATCCTACGAAGGCAAAGATGAAATACCAACCATAGATCGGGAGCGCAACCCGTTTAAAGGTATCAAGGGTAAGCTTAATTCGTTCAGACCAACGCACTTGAGTCCCTCCTGTTCTTTTTCGACTATTTTCTGTAGAATGAGAGTAATCTTATCTATATTCTCCATATCTGCAATTATTCCTTTAGGTTTCGATTTGTCAGGTAAGCTTATGCTTCCTCCGAGGTAGTTAAGAAAAGAAAATTTCGTAAGCCTATTGAATTATTATGCACCAAAAAGTATAATAATTCATATAAAGGAGGCTGGCTCAGATGGTATTACTCAATAAAGCGGAATTCCAGGGACGGGATTATATTTCCCTTAAAGATTATACTTCAGACGAAATTCTCTATATGTTGCATGTGGCAAAAGGTTTAAAAGAAGAAACTAAAGCGAAAGTTCCTCATCCTATTCTTCAGGGTAAGAATTTAGCTATGATTTTTACGAAGTCCTCGACTCGTACGCGTGTTTCATTTGAAGTTGGCATGGTGCAGCTTGGCGGACATGCCTTGTTTTTGAGCAGCCGGGATATTCAAATCGGTCGGGGCGAACCGATTAAAGATACAGCTCGGGTGCTATCGAGAATGGTGGATGGGATCATGATTCGGACGTATAGTCATCAGGATGTCATTGATTTGGCTAAATACTCAGATGTTCCTGTTATTAATGGTCTAACCGATACGTTTCACCCCACCCAAGTTCTAGCCGATTTGCTCACTATTCAAGAGTATAAACATCAGTTGGCTGGGTTAAAACTTAGTTTTATCGGAGATGGCAACAACATGGCCCATTCCCTGATGAATATTGCAAAGCTGGGAATGCATATTGTGATTGCGAGCCCAAGCAATTATCAGCCTGATCTTGGAATTGTTGCCCAAGCTCAAGCCGAGGCGAAAAAAGGCGGAGGCCTGATTGAAATCGTCGAGGATCCGATGCTCGCGGCTAAGGACGCGGATGTACTTTACACCGATGTTTGGGCAAGTATGGGGCAGGAAGAAGAAGCCAACATCCGAGCCAAAGCGTTCGCTGGATACCAAGTGAATGAGCAGACTTTAAAAGTAGCTAATCCCAAGGCGATTGTGCTGCATTGTCTGCCAGCCCATCGGGGAGAAGAAATTACCGATGAAGTGCTCGAAGGTCCGCAATCTGTGGTTTTTGACGAGGCAGAAAATCGGCTCCATGCGCATAAGGCGATTCTAGCTCTGCTCATGTAAAATGAGCTGTGGTAGAGATTGTGTAATTATTGGAGAATAAGTATATTAGATAGAGGCGAGCCGCAAACTCCAAATATAATATTTACAAGGAAGGAAGAAGTTTAGATGAAAAAGGTTGTTCTTGCATATTCCGGAGGACTGGATACCTCGATTATTATACCTTGGCTAAAAGAAAACTATGGTTATGAAGTTATTGCGATGGCTGCCGATCTTGGTCAAGGGGAAGAACTTGAACCCCTTAACGAAAAAGCCATCAAAAGTGGGGCAAGCAAACTCTATATTGAAGATTTGCAAAAGGAATTTGTCACCGATTTCATTTATCCGACATTAAAAGCTGGTGCAGTTTATGAAGGAAAATACCTATTGGGTACCTCCTTCGCCCGTCCGCTGATTGCTCGTCGTCTGGTTGAAATTGCTGAAAAAGAAGGCGCTGTTGCAATAGCGCATGGTGCAACGGGTAAAGGGAATGACCAAGTCCGCTTTGAACTCAGTGTTAAGGCTCTTAATCCTGATTTAGAAATCATTGCACCCTGGCGGATATGGGACATCAAATCCCGTGAAGATGCAATGGATTATGCCCAAGCTCGAGGAATTCCAGTTCCAGTCACCAAGGATCGTCCCTATAGTATGGATCGCAACCTTTGGCACCTGAGTCATGAAGGTGGAGATTTAGAGGATCCCTGGAATGAGCCGAAGCGAGATCTCTATCTCCTAGGAGTTTCGCCTGAAGATGCTCCAGACAAGCCAGAGTATCTTGAATTAGAGTTTGAGGAAGGAATTCCGGTTAGCTTAAATGGCGAAAAACTCGATCCCGTCAAGTTCCTCGAAACCTTAAATACTTTAGGTGGAAAACATGGGATTGGGATTGTCGATATGGTGGAAAATCGCTTGGTCGGGATGAAATCTCGTGGTGTGTATGAAACTCCAGGTGGGACGATTCTCTATACGGCGCACCAAGCCTTGGAACATCTGACTTTAGATCGTTTAACTCTTCATTATAAGGAACAAGTGGCTTTGAAATATGCTGAACTGGTTTATAATGGGGTTTGGTATTCCCCGCTGCGTGAAGCTTTGGATGCCTTTGTCAATGTCACTCAGAAAAATGTGACAGGAACGGTTCGTTTAAAGCTTTATAAAGGGAATTGCAGCTTAGCTGGGACAAAATCTCCGTATTCTCTTTATAGTGAAGAGTTTGCGACGTTCGGTCGGGATGGAGTCTATAATCAAAAGGATGCTGAAGGGTTTATTAACTTGTTTGGACTTCCTTTGAAAGTTAGAGCGTTAATGGAGAAAAAAGCCGGACTGAGATAGGAATCTTAAAAGTTAAGCTATTATGTTAAGCGCCCATACGGGCGCTTTAACTTATACGCCCTCATAAGGGTAGTTTCGGATGATGGCACCCTATTCTGAGAAGAAAAGGAAGCAAAAGAACCGTCCCTCCGTTTGTGACCTCCGTTTGAAAGAAAACATCCCCTCGGTTGAATTATCAATTTTTTTGCACAGTAACCAATAAAAGAGTAAAATAAGAACAAAGTTTTTCCGGCAGAAAGGATGAATTTCCATGAAATTATGGGGCGGACGCTTTGAAAAAACTACAGATGCATTAGTTGAGGATTTTCATTCTTCTATTTCCTTTGACCAACGGCTTTATAAGCAGGATATCCAGGGAAGCATAGCTCATGCTCGGATGCTTGGACAGGTCGGGGTGATAGCTCCAGCTGAAGCGGATCAAATTATCGCGGGATTACAAGGAATTCTCGTAGACATTCAATCCGGTAAAGTTGAATTCGAGGTGGGTGCCGAAGATATCCACATGAACATTGAGAAACTCTTAACGGAGCGAATCGGTGTTGTTGGGAAAAAAGTCCATACCGGAAGAAGCCGTAATGACCAAGTTGCACTCGATCTTCGGCTTTTCTTAAGAGCGGAGATTGACAAGACCAAAGAACTCATGGCGACGTTAATTCGTACCCTCCTTGATATTGCTGAAAAACACAAGGAAACTTGGATGCCGGGTTATACTCATCTCCAAAAGGCTCAGCCAATCACCTTCGCACATCATTTGCTCGCCTATGTCCAAATGTTTTTGCGGGATATGGGACGGCTTAATGATACCCGTAAGCGTCTTAATATTTCGCCCTTGGGCTCAGGAGCTATGGCGGGTACGACCTTTCCCTTAGACCGCGAGGCGGTTGCTCGAGAATTAGGATTTGATGGGGTGACCTTAAACAGTCTCGATGGGGTCAGTGATCGGGACTTCGCCTTAGAATTTTTAAGTGCAACCTCGATCGCGATGATGCATCTCAGCCGCCTTTGTGAGGAATTAGTGCTCTGGTCAAGCGGGGAGTTCCAATTTGTAAACATGGATGATGGGTATTCTACTGGATCGAGTATCATGCCTCAGAAAAAGAACCCGGATGTAGCAGAACTCGTCCGAGGTAAAACAGGGCGAGTCTATGGTGATCTCATCGCTCTTTTAACCGTAATGAAGGGGTTACCTCTCGCTTATAATAAGGATATGCAAGAGGATAAAGAGCAAGTATTTGATGCGATCGATACGATTCAGAAATCCTTGTTGGTTGTTGAACCGATGTTACGAACGATGAAAGTTAATCGAGCAAGCATGGCCCTGGGTGCTAAAGGTGGGTTTACGAATGCGACGGATTTGGCCGATTATTTAGCCAAAAAGAACGTACCCTTCCGCGAGGCTCATGAGATTGTAGGAGGAATCGTTCTCTATTGCACGAAAAGGGGCTGCGGGCTTGAAGACCTTAAACTCGAGGAGTTCCGAGAGTTTTCCAACGTATTTTCCGAGGATCTGTTCGAGAAGATTGGGATTGAGTACTGTGTACGGGAACGTAAACTCACGGGTGGCCCTGCTCCAGAGACAGTGACACGGGCTATTGAGCTTTCGCGACAAGAACTAGAGAAAGCACTTTGTGGATGATTTATCCATCAAAGATACTTTGAGTAGAGTAGAGAAAATTATGTCGAAATATCTGGAGAAGTTATTTATGCATGAAATTATTTAAGGGATATACCGGTATTAGGTATAATAAAGTGGGAAACCCCCTGAAAATTCTAGGGTAACAGGCAGGGTTATACACAAAAGCTATATACAGACTGTGCATAGCGTGGATAACTCTGTGGATAACCTTGGAATAACTCAAAAAACACCGGGGATAACTACGGGATAACCCTTGAAAGTCTGTGCATAACTTGGGTATAACTTTTTTCTGTAAGCTTCATATTTCGACAATAAAGAGAACTTACTCGAAATTGAGTCTTAGAAAAACTCCATTTCAAGTTGAGTTGGGAGGATGAGCATGAAAAATCTCGAGTTATTAACCGATCTCTATCAATTGACGATGATGCAAGGGTATTTACAGCATGGCTATGATGAAAAAGAAGCGGTCTTTGATCTTTATTTTCGTAATATCCCTAATGAAGGGGGATACGCGATCGCAGCGGGTCTAGAGCAGGTTGTCGAGTATATCGAGAATTTGCATTTTACAGAAGAAGATATTGATTACCTCAGAGGTCTTCACTTGTTTAATGCAGAGTTCCTCAAGGCCCTAAAAGATTTTCACTTCGCAGGAGATATCGATGCCGTTCCTGAAGGAACTCCAGTGTTCCCTTATGAGCCATTGGTGCGTGTTAAAGCCCGAATTTTTGAGGCTCAACTCGTAGAAACGGCACTCCTCAATTTGGTGAACTTCGAGACTCTGATTGCCACTAAAGCCTTTCGGGTTGTAACTGCCGCGGGTGGAGGACCGGTTGCAGAGTTCGGCCTGCGTAGGGCACAAGGACCAGATGCTGGTGTTTTAGGGGCAAGGGCTGCCTTTATTGGAGGATGTCAATCGACGTCTAACGTGCTTGCTGGTCAGAAATTCGGAGTACCTGTTTCTGGAACACAAGCTCATAGTTGGGTTCAGTGTTTTCCGAGCGAATTAGAGTCCTTCCGGGCTTATGCGGAGACTTTCCCAGATCAATGTCTTTTGCTTGTGGATACCTATAATGTCCTTAAATCGGGAGTCCCGAATGCGATAAAGGTAGGTTTGGAACTGGAGGCTCAAGGACATCACTTTTTAGGGATCCGGATTGATAGTGGTGACCTGACCTATCTTTCCCGTGAAGCTCGTCTCATGCTTGATGAGGCTGGTCTTTACGATGCTAAGATTGTGGGTTCGAATGACCTTGATGAACATACGATTTGGGCAATCCGAGCCCAAGGAGCTCCTATCGATTCCTGGGGAGTAGGAACACACCTAATTACCTCGAAGGATACGCCAGCGCTCGGTGGGGTGTATAAATTATGTGCTGAGGGGAAAGATGGGGTCTTTGAACCGCGCTTAAAGGTGTCTGAAAATACAACGAAGATTACGAATCCCGGAATTAAGAAGATTGTACGTTTCTACGACCAAGGGGGGAAGGCAATGGCTGACTTGATTGCCCTTGAAGATGAAAATTTCGCCGAACCTTTAACGATATTTGAGCCACTACAGACCTGGAAACAGAAAACGTTGACCGATTTTACAACCAGGGAACTTTTAAAGCCGATTTTTCGTAAAGGAAAATGTGTCTATGAGCTCCCCAGTTTGCAAGAAATTCAGGCGTATACCCAAAAAGAAATGGATACGCTCTGGGATGAAGTCAAACGGTTAACTAATCCGCACCGGTATATCGTAGATTTATCGCCGAAACTTTTCAAATTAAAGCGAGATCTTTTGCAACACATTAGTTCCCAAGTGAATAAAGTTGAGACGTGTTGTGAAAATAAAAAAAGCTGAGGGGGTATAAAAAATGTGGTCGAAGAGTGAACTTGAGAGTCGGATACAAATGGCAATTGCTTGGTTGCGCGAGCAAGTAAGTCAGGCAGGAGTGCAGGGTGTAGTGATCGGGATATCTGGTGGGGTCGATTCTGCAGTCGTTGCCGGGCTTTGTAAGAGAGCCTTCCCTGAGAACTCAGTTGGAGTGATTATGCCTTCCCAATCGGCACCTGAGGATCGGGAGGATGCTCTACTCATCGCTAAAACCTATGGCCTAAAAGTTATCGAGGTCGATTTAGGGGAAGTTCATCAGGGGATTCTCGAAAAGGTTAATCAGGGTTTGCAGAAGCAGGGTTTGACCTTTGAGGGACGGCTTAGCCAGGGTAATCTGAAGGCTCGACTCCGTATGTCGACACTCTATACAGTGGCGAACGCTCTGAATTATCTGGTGGTTGGCACAGATAATGCGCCAGAAAGTTATACCGGATATTTTACGAAGTATGGGGATGGCGGTGTCGATGTGTTACCCATTTCTTCGCTGACCAAAACGGAAGTTCGTGCCTGGGCAGCTCAACTAGGACTCCCCGATAAAATTGTCAACCGTGTACCGACTGCGGGCTTATGGCCTGGACAAACCGATGAGAGTGAAATGGGAATCACCTATGATCTCATCGATCGTTACCTTGTAGGGGAAGAAATTCCTGCGGAAGGGATTGAAAAGATTGAAAAGCTGCATCGCCAGAGCGAACATAAGCGGTATCTCCCCCCTGCATTAGACCTTCCAAAGCCTGAGAGGTTATAAGCAGATAAGAAATAGCCATCTAAGACGATATAAGACATAAGGTAAGGAGAGACTGTAGACATTGCGTATCGGGATAGACATTGATGGGGTGACTTCGGATAGTTATACGGCGTGGCTTGTGGAGTTTAATCGATATTATGGTAAGAATATTTCCGTCCTCGAGGACTATGATATACATCTGGTGTACGATGTTTCTTGGGACGAGATGAATGACTTCTTCAAGCAGAATACGGAAAAGCTTTTTATGCTTCCTCAGCCAATGAAAGGGGCTAAAAAAGGGATCGAATCTCTTCTCACGCAAGGACATGAGATCATCTATATAACAGCTCGTTCCGCGGACGAGGAAGAGGTTACGCTACGCTGGATGGATAAATACAAAATTCCGTATGACCAGGTTGTGTTTTCCGACTTTAAAAGTAAGGTCGAATTGGCCAAACAATGGCAACTTGAACTTTTTATCGAAGACTATCTGAAAAACGCCAAAGCGATTGCTGATGCAGGAGTCCCTGTTTTATTGCTTAACGCAAGCTATAATCAAGGAGAGCTTTCTAAGGAGATCAAGCGTTGTAGGGATTGGATGGAAATCGTCAAAGAAATTAATAAAGTACAAAAGTAAAAACACATTCTTTAGAATTTTTTCTAAGGGATGTGTTTTTCATATTACGATGCAAGTATTTTATTCGATTCATTCGATGTTCTTTTTCGGAGGATGGTTCCTTTTATCGATGAGATGCTGAATCGCAACGACAGGGTGATGGAAAAGGATGCGAGGGCCGGAATAACGCATGATGTTGATGATCTTTTCCCGCATCTCTTTTTTATAGCAATGAACCGTGCAATCTCCACAGACCGTTTTATTCTCGCCAAATTTACAATGGTCAAGACGTTGATGCGCGTAATCAAGAAGAGATTGGCAATCCTCACAAAGTTCCCCCTGCGGGTGATGCTTATCTTGGCAGTGAAGCTGAACAAGAAGGGCTACAGTCTGCTTTTCTTGTTCAATTCTGGATCTTTTGCTCATGGCGTTTTTCTCCTCCGCAGTTAAGAAAGGGAGCTCACTTGTGAGCTCCCTTTGATTTCCAAAAAGATCATTTTATCAGCGATGCAATCTACGTCTCCGACGTCTCTGCCACCAAATACGACGTCCCCATCTAGGATGCCAACCTGGAGGTTGTCATCCTAGACTGTGCCTGTATTAGCCGACGAGTCCTTGACCTACTTTATAAATATCTCCAGCTCCAAGGGTAAGCACCAAATCTTGAGGGGTCAATGTTTGAGCAAGGTAATCTTCAATCCCTTTAAGAGAATTAATGAAACGGACGTTGATTCCCTGACTTTGCATCCGATCGGCAAGGACAGAAGCAGAAATTGTATTCAGGTTTTTTTCACGGGCGGAGGCGAAGATTTCAGCGATGACGACTTCATCCGCGGCATTAAAGGCATGCGAGAATTCATCAAGCAATTTTTCCGTGCGGCTAAATGTATGGGGCTGAAAGATCGCTCGAATCCGGCGGTCCGGGAAGGAAAGGCGGGCTCCTTCCAGGGTGGAACGAATTTCGGTTGGATGATGGGCGTAGTCATCAACAATGAGAGCGCCACCGTTCATTCCTACATGTTCAAAACGCCGCTTTGTTCCACTAAATTGACATAAGCTCTCCAAAATTTTCTGAGCAGGAATGTCAATAGCTAAACATAAAGCGATTGTAGCCAAGGCATTTAAGATATTATGCTTACCGGCGACATGAAGATGCATTTCTCCGAGATATTTCCCAAAGGCATAGATTTTCATGGAACTTCCCTCGTCATGAAATTTAATTTCTCTGGCCTGGATATCCGCTTCCTCGGATAAGCCGAAAGAAGTTATCGGAGCCTGGCTTTGAATATATTTCCGATTTGGATCCTCAGCCCATACGAAAATTCGACCGTTTGCGGGTACTTTTTGTGCCAGCTCAACAAAGGCGGAGATCACATCCTGTACGTCCTTAAAATAGTCAGGATGGTCAAATTCAATATTAGTAATGATCAAATATTCAGGTGAATAGTTCAGAAAGTGGCGACGGTATTCACAAGACTCGGCCAAGAAGAATTCTCCTTTGCCAGAATGGGCATTTCCACCGATACTCGGGACATCACTTCCAACAATAATGGTGGGATCAATACCAGCTTGGAGGAGAGTTAGACCCGCCATCGCCGTTGTCGTTGTTTTTCCGTGCGTACCAGAAACTGCAATTCCCCGTTTCTTGGACATCAGCCGTCCTAGGTATTGAGGGTAGGTTAAAATAGGAATATTTAACTCGCGAGCCCGAGCAATTTCCGGGTGGTCCTCACCATAGGCGGCAGAAGCCACGACGAGATCCGCGTTATCAACGTTGTGTTCGGCAAAGTTCAAGACTGGGATATGAGCACGTTCCAGGACTGCATCCGTGAAAAAACGTTCGGATACATCTGAACCTGTAATTTCTGCTCCTTCAACTTGAACGCTGACTTGTGCTAAAGCGCTCATACCTGTTCCTTTAACTCCTACAAAATGAATATGTAATGGCAAGACTCATCTTCCCTTCAAATTCGAAATCTACTTTCCATTATACCCAATTTCAGACCAAAAGGTATCATTTTATCTTCGGAAAGTTTTACCCTTAGAAATCAACGGTTCAAAGTGTCTTTTGAGCCTTTGAGTAAGACAATGGAGAAGGATAAGTTTGGTTGGATTATAATAATAAACAGAGAAGAGTAAGCAGAGGGATATAGAGAGAAAAAATGAAAAAACCATATTTAAGGAGGGGTTAGACGTGGGGAGTAGTTTCGCTGCACTACAGCAGATGGGAATGCTGGATGGAAGCCAGCGGGAAGGATTTTTTACCGGACAAACGTTTATCAGTTATTTTCAGGTGGAATCCATGCTTTGGGAATATCCTAAGGTCCTAGAGGCCGGAGTAATTGTCCTTAGCGACTCAACTCAGAAGCAAACGCTTCATATTTACCTTGCCCTAGAGGAAAATTCGATGAATGAGCGAGAAATAAATGCTTTTTGTAGTGAAGTTGCCAACTTTGTTCGTAATCAGTTTGTTATAGGTTGTTCGCTCCGTGTTCAGGTTCGAGAAAAGCTTCCAATGACTCGGTCTGGGAAAATTCTAAGAACTGTTTTAAAAGATTGGAACACAAGTTCCCCAATATTAAAAAGTATAGATTAAGAATTTTACCTAAATCAAGCTCTATTTATCTCGTTCCTTTATACGAAGGAACGTTTTGTTTTAGGGGGGGTGAATAGCGTGAAAAATAACTTAGCTCAGCCTAAAAAAGGGTGCACCAAATTAAGGCTTTGAAGGCCCAGAAAAAATAAAGCTTTAGTTTAAACCACAGAAATGTCAGTTTTTTTTATTAAAACCGGACAATGGCATGAGTTAAAACTTGTGGTAAATGGAGACCAGATTCAAGGTTATCTTGATGGAAAAGTAGGAGTGTGGTCAAAGTCAGATAGTGTAATAAACTTTGACGATTTTACTGTAAAGACTCCTTAGTTGTACCTTGTAAACCGGAGACTCCTGAGTTATTTAGGGGTCTTTAAAATTTTTGACATCATCTAACCCCTAGAGTTATTTAAAACCGTTAACCTCTATAGGGCAAGGACTACCCTAACTCTAATGATAAGGATTTTTAATTATGTCAAATGAATCCCGAATCATTGAGAGATACAGTCCAACAATTTCTGCTTTGATGGTTACGGGCTAATGCTTTAGTCCTTTTTTCTCTAGCACGTTAAAAATTTCTGTCATAGTTACATTCTACGACAGGAGGTTTTTTTGCTTCAATGTCTATTTAACAGGGTTCAGTTCATCAATTGGATATAGGATTTTGAAACAAAGCGAAAGGTCCAAGAAGTCTGGAGCAGTTGATTTACTTTGATAACTCGGTTATCTTTGAGTAACCGTTTTTGGTTGTGGAGGTCTGCGGATTTTGGGTATAATACATAAATTTTGAAATAATAGTTGATTTTTTGGTAGTCATTGCCCTAATCTTAAGATAAATAGAGTAAAGAAAAGAAGGTGAATATCATTCATTTAGAAATGTTTTTTAGGGCTAAAAGTGAAATAGTAATTTTACCCATTAACTATAATTATTTGCTTCAAGCGGCTATTTATCATTCGATTGATGCGGAGCTGGCGACTTTCTTGCATGAGAAGGGTTATACGGATGGCAGTCGTGCATTTAAATTATTTAGCTTTTCATTGCTGCAGGGAATTTACCAGATGGATAAAGTAAAAAAGACAATTGCATTTGAGGGGGAGCTGAAGCTTATAGTATCATCTCCTTTGCAAGATTTTTGTCAATCCTTAGTTAATATCTTGTTAACAAAAGGAAGGTTGCGTTTGGGTGCCCAGGAATTGGAGATTGAAAAGGTTAATGTCCGCCAATATCAAGTTCGGGAAAATCAGGTGACCGTTAAAACGCTTTCACCAGCTGTTCTATATAGTACCTTACTTAGGCCTGATGGGAGAAAATACACGGCTTATTTTCAACCGGGTGAGGCAGATTATGCTCGTTTATTCAATGAGAATTTGCATAAAAAATATCGGGCTTTTTCTGGAGGGGAAGGGCCGGCAGGGGAAGTAGAGGTCAGGCCTTTAGGTTTGCAAAGGATGAGAATTATTAATTATAAGGATACGGTGATCAAGGGGTATGCGGGCAAGCTGCTCTTGAGCGGGCCGAAGGAATTGCTTCAACTGGCTGTAGATGGGGGAATAGGGAGTAAGAACAGCCAGGGGTTTGGGTGTGTTGAGTTAGTGGGGAGATGAGTGGACTACGAGACTATAAGAATTTTTGGATGTAATAAAGGAGATGAGTGAATTTAGTTGAATAAGGCATATAGAAATTCCAGATTAGCGTTTTGAGTTCAAGTCGCTTAAATGTCGTCGATGTGCAGTAACGTAAAAAAACCTGGAGATCGACGACAAAGGAAATGGCTATTGACGCGCCATTGAATCAAAAGTATGATCAATTACACAGATCCATTTCACTGCAAGGGTCTCATTCTATGCGGGTTAAATTGGTTTTTAGCTTACCTATGAGGAATTGAAACAT
>Ga0255336_101181_pt1 | contig 22034 bp, 15 predicted proteins | sample MeOH1_35cm_T3_17_FD_189102 | JGI IMG/M metagenome (GOLD analysis project Ga0255336, IMG submission 189102) | Sandy soil microbial communities from University of British Columbia, Vancouver, Canada - MeOH1_35cm_T3_179 | ecosystem: Engineered > Artificial ecosystem > Sand microcosm > Unclassified ...
AAGTTGCAGCCTGACACAGCCAGAACAAAAACTGCCTGAGAAGGAAAAGATAAGAACAACACCATCGATGAACGCAGACATCCATCTCGAAGACAGAGCCGGCAGCAGCCAGGGCAAGCACGAAGGAGAACCCTCGCTTGGCCTATGCGACAGGCTCGACCGGACTCGCGCTAACAGTCAGAGGCAGCTCCCGACGGATCATGATTATGCGGTTTCGACCCGCGAATATCAGACTGATCAATCGTCGCTCAAAACTGCTCCGACTGCTGCTCGCTCTGTCTTCAAGAAAGAAAAGCAACGACAACGACAAAAACAACCCCACTGCTGCGCAGAGTTGACACGGTCACTCCATATCAGGCCAACTCGCTCATCGACCGGAAAGCGAATCCGGCTCACTTCTGCAAACGGCGTTTCTATGAGCAGGTCACTGGTGTCAAGGTCTGTTCTTCGCTTTTTCCTTCATGGGGTTTTGCTTTTGCTGTTGTACCTGGTTTTCGTTGTGCCGCATGTTGCTCTCCACCGGGTTTCTATACGCACTCTGGATGAGCTGTCTTGGTGCAAGCTCGGTGCCGGTTGGGGTTCGAGAGGAGAGTCGATGCTGCCATTTATCGTTCGGCCTCTAAGGCCAAAACGCGCTCGCAGTCATCGGAACACGGTGTCGCGCAACGGGTGAACATGGTCATCTCTTAGGCAGCCTTTGCGTAGAAGGGTACATACGGCTCTTGCGTGATCCAGATGCGATGGAGCAGAATTGCCAGCTTGCGCGCCACAGCGACGACTGCCTTGTTCCTCGCCTGCTTGCCGCCCCGTGAAGCTAGATGCAAGCCCCACTGTCGAAGAGCCGAGTCCTTGCCCTGAGGTCGGAGGATATCGGGTACGCCAGCTTCCACCCGCTGATACTGAGCAGACGGCGTCGGAACAGGGATGGCGACCGCCGGGCGTCGGAATGAATTTGGAGTTTTCGATCCCTCTTGCGGGAGACCACTTTGGGAGACGTTCACCACGGTCGCGTCGATCTGTCCCATCAGGGACCCGAGTACCGCGACAGCCATAACTTTCCAGACCAGAGGATCGAGCGGATCGAGTTGAGCCCCGGCTCTAGGAGAAGGCACTAAGGACCTCAGCGGTGGAGCGCACGCGGCACAGTCGGGGGAAGGTTTTCTCAAAGACCATGCGATGCTGTTCCGCCTCTTGAGCGGCACAGGCGTCCTCAACGACTAAAAAGCCGAAGCCGAGTCCCGTTCCCTGACGTGCCGTGGATTCTACTCCAACATTCGAGGAAATCCCTGTGAGAACGACCGTATCGATGCCGCGGGATTTAAGCTGCTGCTCGAGGTCGGTTCCTGCAAAAGCTCCCCAGTGGCGTTTCGTAACTAGGATGTCGCCAGGTTGAAAGCCCGCCGACAGGACGATCTCGGAAGCAATGGCGGGCACCTTCCCCAGGCTGAACGGCTCGTCAACCGGCAGCTCAAGGAAATCATTCAAATCTACGCGGACATACACGACTGGCGCGTTGTGAGTGCGAAACGTTTGCGCCAGTTTCACTGAATTGGCGACGACCTTTGTAGCGGGGTGAGGAACTGTGTCCATACCGACGATAGCGTTCTGCAAATCGATCATGACGAGTGCAGTCTTGCGGGGATCAAGCTTGAGTTCTGCCATAGGACTCCTCGAGAACAAAGATTGCTATAAATCGAGGATGCCCTCGACTTCTACGGGCTAGAATATGAGGATGTCCTCGATTTCGTCAAATCCGGTGCGAGTCGCTCCGCAGCAGGAGCGCTCTTCACGGAGGCTCGCCAGCTTTCTGGATGCGGCTGCAGAGCTATTTGTCGAGGTTGCTTACGACGCGACTACCATGACGGCGATCGCAGAGCGCAGCGGCTCTTCGATTGGTGCACTCTACAACTACTTCCCAGACAAACAAGCGGTTGCTCTCACCTTGCTGAGCCAATATGCACAAGAGATGGAAGATCTTTGGAAACCATTGATGGTGCAAGCACAAAAACTCACTCACAGCGAGTTTGCAAGTCTCTTTATCGAGCAGATTACCGCGATGATGCAGCAGCGCCCCGCTTATCTGAGACTCCTCAGAGCCCCGGTGCGGCTTCGCCGCGACCCTGCTGCGAAACGAGCTTTGCGCGCCAATATTGCGAATGCTTTTCGGACAAAGAATCCTTTTCTTTCCGCCGAACAAGCGATGCTGGCCGCCAACGTGACCCTCGAAATTGTTCGAGGTCTGATGACTCTCTACGGAGAAGCCGACGAAAAAGGGAAAGCCCAAATTTCAGCTGAATTTAAAAGGGTACTGGCTCTGTACCTCGGAAGCGTTTTAGGTTCATGAATCAGTCCATTGCGATAGAGCTGTGACACTGGCGTTGGGGATGGTGACGCCAATTCGCTGGGAAACGATGTCATACTCTCACTCCAACGTCTTCAAGCGCTTCGAGATTCTCATGCACTTCGAAATCATCAAGCCGTTTCCACTTGTAAAATGCGATCGATAGAATCCAGCTCGACACAAAGAAGCCGATAATAAAGTACCCGAGCATCCCAAAATGATCATTGAGCTTTCTTGCAACATCCCAGATCATTCCTTTCATACGGAAGTACCCGGCGATCAACGCTAACGTCTCAATGCCCCCAACCACCATGGCGACAATAGCTGATATAAGCGTGATCGTGATGTTGTAGTACAGCTTGCGGATCGGTCTTACGAATGCCCAGCCGTAGGCTCCGAGCATGAGGACATTGTCGGTCGTATCGACAAGGGTCATGCCCGCAGCGAAGAGGGTTGGAAAGATCAAAACCGACCAGAGCGAAAGGCCCTTGGAAATCTCGGCAGCAGAGATTCCCAGAACTCCGATCTCCGTTGCCGTATCGAAACCCAGCCCAAATAGGAGGCCGAGTGGATACATGTGCCAGCTTGTAGTGATCATTGCAAACACTGGACGGAAGAGCCTCGCAAGAAACCCCCGATCCGCGAGTAGCAGATCCAAGTCCTCCTCGACATATGGCGCTCCTCGGCGCACGCGCGTGAAGACACCGTAAACCGACCGCAGAACCATCAGGTTCACAAACGCGATACCGAATAAGAAGAGGGTAGATACTGCTGTTCCGATCATCTCGCCGATAGTGCGGAAGGTGTCCACGCGATGTTGCAGTGCGAGCGCCGATGACGCGATTGCTGCCGATCCGATGACAACGATGGTGGAATGGCCAAGTGAAAACATGAAGCCGACCGCAATGGGCTGCTTGCCTTCCTGTATCAACTTCCTCGTCACATTGTCGATTGCCGCGATATGGTCAGCGTCGACGGCATGTCGCAGTCCAAAGCTGTATGCGAGGAATGCCGTTCCTAGCAGCACAGGATAATGACGAAAGGCAACAACGGCCCAGAGCCATGCCCCTACATTGAACAACAACAGAATTCCATATATGCCGGCTATCCTTGTCCGGAGATTGCCGGAAGTGTCGTTCAAGAAATTATGCATTTAGACCCCAGGAGTGAAATCTACTCAGCACAAATAGACCGAAGTCTTTAATGTTCGGATCCAAGTTAGCTGCCACTGCCAAATCTCCAGGAGATCGAGCCGCCCACCCATGACACCATGCGAATCCCAACGGCTCGCTCTACAATCCCACAGTCGAAGTTGTTTGCTATTCCATCCACACCTGCAGCACATGCGGGTGGCGGATCACCAATCTTCCAGCCGGGAGCGAAGGTCTCTGTCGTCTGGCCGGTGTAACCGCGTGCGATCATTCCATTCACTCCGACTTGCAGGCGACCGTCCCTGAAGGGACGTACCAATGCGATCCGCGTTTCTCCGACAGGGATCGCTTCATATTGCTCCGGATGGTCCGGATTGCCCACGTCCAGCAGCTTGTGCCCTACATATTCGTACTCGGCGCGGCCGTGTAGGCCAAAAGGCAGCTTGTCCAGAGTCGCGAGAGCGTCAAAGATAGTGCGAGGGGCTTCCGGCGTAGGGAGTCCGGTGCTATCGTCACGAGCGTCTGCCTTCGAGAAGATGGTCTGTACCATGCCGAAATTAAACTGGTGTCGCACGCTTGCACTGAGGTATTTGAGCGTTCCGGGACCTTCGTCTTCGGCGAGACCATTGTCGGGATCAATCTTGGCGAGTGTGGCAGTGGTCGTAGTACGGCCGAATATAAGCCGTACGTCTGTCCTGTCGACCTCTTTTTCCAAGACCAGTTGTTCCGAGTGAGAGCGTTCGAATGGCGAAGCTAAAGCGGCAGTTCCCGGCGCAGAACCCGCTGCCGCGCTGATGCGCGGGTCCTGTGTGAAGAAAGCCTGCCCGATACTGAATGACGCTGAAGGCAGCCAATGTACTGGCCCCAATCCAGGTGTCCAGGTCAACGTCGCCTTAGGGTTCTCACCCCCCCGCCAGGCATCAAACGATTGCGCCTGTTTGATCAAATCGCTGTTGTTCAATTCGATTTGCTCATGTCGCAGTCCAGCATAAACGTGAAGATGCGCGCCAAGGTCTCCATGAACAGCCACAAATGGAGCCATTTCGCGGATTGTGATGTCGTTTGCAAGTACATTCACGAATGGACCGAAGGCATGTGGATCAGCCGAGAGATAGTGGTCCAGGTTGTCGCGATGGATGTCATCTTCGTTGTAATCAAAGCCCCCCAAGGCTTCCAACCATCGAGTGAATTTATGAGACTCGCGTACTTCTGCGTCTTCCACTGTGCGGAACTCACTCTGCCGGATAAGTCCTTCACCGAAGTTGGAGAACAGCGTGAGGTTATAAGTGCGGAAGAAGCCGGAGGAGGAAAGCTCATCGCTTGCCCCTATCTTCCAGACATCATTTGCCGCGAGAATTCCTGTGTGCGTCTGGTCTTGTTGCCGAGGATCGATGGTGTCATCCACTTGAACCCCATATCCTATTGGCACCAGGTTCCCCTCATAGGAGTGTCCGTAATAACCCATGCTGAGCAGAGTGATTTCATGACTTCCGGGATCGAAGACACGCATCGCATTCCACTTATATTGCTGCCGATGTTCCAACGTGCGCATCAACCCATTGCCATAGTTGGCTTCAATCGCGATCCATGCCTTCTTCGCCGGGTCAGCCGGGGAAAAACCCGCAGTCAAATCGATGTCCCGATAGTCCCCGGTTAGGGTGATGAAGCGCCTTACCTGAGGCCGCAGACTATAGGTAGCCGCCAGATTTAATGAGTGATTTCCCTCCAGTACATTGAAGGCACCCCCGTCAGTACCGACACCTCCCAGTGCCGCTGAGACGTAGATATTAGGGTCGGCGTAACCATTCCCGTGCGCATTGGCAGAGAGATTGTTTGAAGCCAGATAGTTGCCGACTGCAACGTACTGTGCAATCGGCTCTCCATGATCTCCAGCTACGCCAGGCACAAAGTATTGAGGAGCCTTAATACCTCCGGCGGCGGTCTCAATGGGCATGCCCGGAATAGAGATCGGTGCTCCCGGTCTTCCCGGGTTGGCATCCAGCAACTCATCGCGCACCATAACCTTCTGCGAAGGATCTGGTGAGTCCAGCGAAATCTCTCCCACATCTGTCGAAACAATCACATCCTGAGACGCCGAGACCGCGCGTTCCAGGCGCAGCGTCAGATTAACCGTCAAAGCATTGATGGCTAACTGCCGTGTAATAGCTGAAAATCCCAACGACTTCACGTGAACCGTATATACGCCCCATGCGGGCAAGGACCGTGCAAATTTACCGTTACTTCCAGTCGTTGCAGGCAGTCTCTCGCCGGAAGGCGAATCTAACTCGACTAGTGCTCCATCCAGAGGCAAACCGGTGGGGTCGAGCACGGTGCCAGCGACTCTAGCGATAGTGGATTGCGCCGCCGCAGTCAGCGCAAACGCGATCATCGGGAAGGACAATAATATCAATCTCAATTTCGTGTTACTTGTATTCGTAGAGTGACTCCATAAGTTGGTCATCTTGTATGGCTCAAAATCAAGGTTGAGGGCGATGGGAAGCCAAACGATCGTGGACGGGCAATCTACAGCGCAGGCAGGATATTGATTCCAGGTCGGTGGCTATGCATCTCGGGCTAGTAGTTCCGCAACGGAGCGTGCAAGACGTGCGCCGTAAGGATCGGCGGCAGAATTCAGTGGAAGGAAGATCGCAGTCTCTTCTCTCCGGCATAAGATGTTGCTCGCCACAAGGCGCCGCATCGTAGTGATCGCTGATGGAACGCTGCCACAGTCCAGACCGATCCAGTCGGCATAGTGATGGCCCGTGGTCAGAAGACCTGTAGCCTCTTCGAGTGAGCGTCGAATGCGCTCGCGGACGTGAACGTCTTCCCGATCGGCGCCCCATGCGGGATGCAGCAATGGAGCTTCGCTCTCGAGTTCATTGAAGAGGTTAGCGATCCCAAGCTGCTGAAGCCGTATCAAGTGGCTGGTCCAATAGTGGGCGGTCTTTGCAGCCACGGTGATGACATTCTTAATCTCCTTTTCAACACGGAAGGCAGGCCCGGCTGGCAGCAGAATCGCGTCATCTTCGAGGTGTACGGAGACGTTCTCCATGGTGATTGCTCGTAGCATCCATTCGGCCATGGTGCGGTTCTTGCAGCGGACGCGCAACCAGCCTCGCGAAGAGGATGGCGCGGCATCCAATCGGGCAGCGAGAGCGACGCCGCGCACGATTTCGTCGCAAACCATGGCGTATCTCTCTGGCTCTGCCAAAATCGACTCCTGCGCGCCTGGCTCGAGCAGCTTGCCCTTGTGCGGCGGCCCACCTGCCATAGCGAGGTCACAGAATGAGCCCCACATGCAGTCCCACTCAACGTTCCCGTCTATATCGAACGCCAGAGGCGCCGAACCCATCGAGACAGGCTTTACCTCGTCCGTGCGACCACGGTAGATACCAGGCAGAAGAGTTTGCAGGCGCTCCTCAGCGAGTTGAATTGCAGCGGATGTCGCGGGTAGCGTACTGGATTCGATCATGATGTGGTGTCGCTTACGGAATGCTTTGGCGTGGCCATCGCCAAAGTCATCCTTTGAACTGATTTTTCAACTTCGACTCCGGCTGCAAAGCGGTCAACCGAAAGAGGGTTGATCGACTGGGCTTGGCCTCAGCCCAATCGACCGATTTCTATACTGCGACGGGAACGTAGGGGAACGCCTTACGCGGCTTCGAGGTGACCGACTCCTTGCCAATACCAAGCTGGATAGGTGCATTAGCTGCCGTAGAGAACATGACATTCGGTGCATGGTCCGTGAGGGAACGACCGTTCCACTCGAGGAAGCCGAGCGATGCCTGTGTACCGACTGTGTAAGGAAGCATGTTAGGCAACAGGCGATGCGCGATCTTCTCTGCATAGGCATGGGGATCTTCAGCCGTACCATATGCCGCAACCACAGCTCCGATGGACTTAGTGATGTGCGCTCCGTACGTTGCGAAGTCTTCTGAAGGATGTCCTGCATTGAGGCGATTGCCGAAGTCTTCGTCGTACTGAGCGAACAGCGGAGGCATCATCGGAAGCCCGATTCGGTTGATAGAGCGCCATCCGCCTGCATCCGTCGCGAGTGTAGACACTGCCCATACACCGATCTTCCGGTTGTCGCCTGCACCGGCGAGCAGTTCGGCATCGGGCACCTCCAATACCATGGCATATACCGTGTGGCCAGCGAACAAGTTGTGCGCTTTGCTCGGATCCCAACCGGTGAGATCCACCTTGGTGCCATCTTCAAACGCGTGACCTACGGCATGGAGTACATCCGGCTCAATCCAGAACGGGTCACCGGCGTGGCCGGCCCAGGCACGTAGACCTGACGGCGTAGTGACAGTCTCATCCGTTACTCCGTGTGCAACGACGGTTCCGGCTGCGTGCGGATCGACAGCGTCTTTGCCGCTGATACGCCGAATGGTGTATTTCTGCTTTCCCTGTGCGTCGCGCTCCTCGAACGTAAAGCGATACGTCATCTCTTCAACCGCATCGCCGTTCAGATCGACCTTGAACTCATACATGCCTTCTGGGTGGTAGCCAGGAATCGGAGGCTTCCCGATGGAGTGGCAGACGTTGATCACAAATACGGTGCCTGTTTCTCCACGAAACGTGTAGAGGTCGGTGATGTCCAACCGAAGGTCCTGCCGAGCGATGGGTGAATCAAGATGGTGCGACATACTTTTTCCCTTTCTGTTGGAAGAATTGGATCGGAAGGCTGATGACAGAGCTGAAGCAGCCGGGCGCAGGCTCATCCCAGCGACCATGACTGCCCCGCCAACTAGAATCCTCCGACGCGACATATCCTTGATTTGGCTTGTGTCAGGTTCAGGAACATCGGTTCTTTCACTTGATCGCATAGGGCACGTGACCTCTTCGTTTAACCTTCCAGGACTTCACGACTTCGTGGTTGACGGGTCTCAGTTTCAACTTCGGGGAATTTGCTACGCATTCAATTTGGGTCCGGCATGACCAGTTCGCGATGGGCAGTTGGGCCCGAATGCGCCGATGCTGGACACATCCGAGCCCTTCTCGAGGGTGCCGTTATGCCGACATCATCGCAGCAATTGCGTCGTTGTAGCCCTTGAAGAAGGCGTTGTAACCCGCTGTTCCACCTTCCGCGGCAAAGCGCTGTTGCTTGACGTTCTCCACGATCACTTCCGCAACCTCGGGCTGCGTCTCGAGAATCTGCATCGTCTCCGCGATGAAGTCCTTGAGCGGCATCGCCATCGGATTGTTTGCTTGTTCAGCACCCAGAAGCTCAGTCTGAACGTACGGCGGCGCTAGCTCGATCACCTGCGTCCCCGTCCTTGCCAATTGGTACCGCAGCGACTCTGTCCAGGAATGAATGGCGGCCTTGGTCGCCGAATACACAGGCGCAAACGCCATGGGTGCGAACGCCAATCCTGAGCTCACGTTCATGATGGCCGGGTGGCTCTGCTTCATGAGATGAGGCAGCAAGGCCGAGGTCAGACGGATGGGACCGAGCAGGTTGGTGGTGATGACGGCCTCAGGCACCGACAGGTCCTCGGGGTGGTTCACCAGGTCCTCAAATCGCATGATGCCCGAATTGTTGATCAGTACGTTGAGTTCAGGATGCTCGGCGACAATCTTCTTCGCGAAAGCAAGGATGGCCGCGGGATCATCAATATCCAGGGAAATTGAGCTCATTCCGGGGTTCGCGCTGGCGGTCTGATCCAGAACGTCTTTCCGACGCCCTGCGATGATGACCTTATTTCCGAGCTTGTGAAAGGCTTCTGCGAGACCGCGGCCGATGCCCGAGCCGCCTCCGGTGATGAGAATGGTGTTGCCGGTCACTTTCATAATGCTGTTACTCCTTAGGCGTTGTGTGGGGGGTGAAGAGGGCGAGATATATCAGGCCCCGTTGAGCACAGAAACAAAACTGTGCGTAAGCAAACTTGGGTATGGCATCGTCGAGGGAATGAGACTGTGATCGACGATCATGTATCAGCTTTGGATCGGTGGCTCCGCAGCTTCCTGCACACCATGGGCTGCCTGGAGCTTGAGATTCTCTGCTACCGCCTGAGAATCCTCATACGCATCGATATCGACAACCTTGAACCAACGCATCTTGAGGATGTGTACGCCATAGTTCCTGTAAGGCGACCCGTCGATACGGGTGTCTTTTGCGGACCATCGCATGATGATCGTGGTGTCATGGGGCAGCCCTTTTACCCAGACATCATGGACGGTAAGAGTGAGTCCAGGGGCCAGGCGTCCGAGACGCTCGAACCAGCGTCGAACGGCTTCACGGTCGTGACGCTCACCGCTTAAGGCGTGAGACCCGTAAAAACGATGATGAACGCCGGGAACGCAGTCTTTGACCAGGGCGTCGAAGTCCTTCTGGTTCACTCGCTCAAAGTTCTTCCTGGCAATCCGCTTTACTATCGCGTGATACATCCTGCCTCTCCTTCAGAATTCAACTGTCCTGTTCACGGAACATCCACTCTCTGATGTACGGCGAACAATGCAACACAGAGATGCCCTCTGCTCGACAAGCGTTGAGAAAGCGAATTCCTTGGAGATCGACAAGGTCCACTTCTTCCAGATCCAACACAACGGGCGCTCTGCTGCATGCGATCTCGGCTCTCACCTGATCGAAGTGTTCGCATCGCAACTCCCCGCTCAGCCGAATTCGCGTCCCGCGCTTACCTGAAATCCGTTCAATCTTCAGCGTCATGTATCCCTGAGCCCATAAACCCACTCTGGCTAATGCAACTACCTGGCCATTTCAATTCATTGGAAAAATTGGACTTAGACGATTTGCAATTGCTCAATTTTGAGCAAATGGTGTTCGATGAGCAAATCAACTGTTGGGAACAGAGCCAATCATTTGGATGGATGAACTTTGAATCGGTATTTATCGATCCCCAGGCGCTTGATCTTAGCTTCCAGGGTCGCCCTCGGGAGCCTCAGTTTCGCTGCAGCTCCCATAGGCCCCGAGATGCGGCCGCAACTGTCTGCGAGCGCAGCTTCGATCATCTTCTTCTCCTGCTTGAGCAGCGCGCCATTCAGTGCGCCTGTTGGACCTGCAACCTGCGGCTGCTCGCGCTTGAGCCAGGTCTCGTCCACAAGAAATGTGTCTTCCTCGCTCAGGATGACGGCCCGCTCAATTACATTCTGAAGTTCACGAATGTTCCCTGGCCAGTTGTACTCTTGGAACAGTTTGAGGGTTGCTGTGTCGATTGTTTTAAACTTCTTTCCCGATTTCTTCCCGTAGCGATCGACAAAATACTCGACCAGCAATGGGATGTCCTCTGCTCGCTCTCGCAATGACGGCACGTTAATCGGCACGACGTTGAGCCTGTACAGGAGATCGTGCCGGAACTTGCCTTCGGCAACAAGTTGATTTAAATCTCGATGAGTAGCCGCTACTACTCTTAGTTGAACTGGGATCGGCTTGTCGCTGCCGACGCGTTGGATTTCACGCTCTTGCAGCACTCGCAACAATGCGACTTGTATCTCCGGCGGAACGTCGCCGACTTCATCGAGAAAGATCGTTCCCCCATCGGCAGCCTCAAAGCGCCCCAGACGCCGTTGCGTCGCACCGGTGAAGGCGCCCTTTTCGTGGCCAAAGAGTTCTGAAGCGATCAACGATGGCGGGATTGCCGAGCAGTTCACGGCAATAAATGCTCGCTTGGCGCGCATCGACCACTTGTGAATGGCACGTGCAATCAATTCCTTGCCCGTACCCGTTTCACCAAGAATCAATACGGTGGAATCTGACGGCGCCACCTTGCCAACTTGGGACAACACATTGCGCAATGCTGGAGAGGAGCCGACGATGTCCTCGAACATCGAGGTGCGCTCAATCTGTTCCCGCAACGCCAGACTTTCATTCCGTGATCGCTCTTCCGCTTCGGCTAACCGGCTATTGGTTGCAGTTACCTCGTCATATTTCAGGGCATTCTTCAGAGTGATCGCAATCTGGTTTGCCACCTGGTCGAGAAACTCAACATCTTGCCCCGCAAAAGCATATTCCCGTCGACTGATCAACTGCAGCACACCCAATGCTCTCCCCTCGCTCGTCAAAGGGAGAAAGCAACCGGACTGTGTCCCTTCGTTTTGGACGATGGTGGAAAAAATTCTGAATGCCTCTGAATTCCAATTGGTTTTCACCTCTGAGAAGCGATTGAGCACCACTGCTTTGGTCCCGCGATATGCAAGACCGGCGGCCGATCCCTCAACAGGAAAGATCGTGCCTTCCTTGAAGTGCCCCTTACCTTCGGGGAAGTCAATCAAATGCTGGCGCAGCGTCTCATCTGAGGCTTCCGGTAATGCCAACCCGACACACTCGCATTTGAACAGGCGTCGAAGCTCACTTGAAATGGCTTGAAAGACCTGGCGAAGTCCACAATGGGCGGCGACTCGACTATTGAGATCCAGCAGCAATCGAAGACGATCTCTTTCCTGAGATACATGTTCGAGACGTTCTCGCTCGGGGTCTGCCTGCACATTGCCAATCTGTTCACGATCGGCGATCTCGCGAAAGACGATATACTTGAACACCGTTTGGTCGGAGATACAGAGAGGTCCTTCGAGGAGATGAGTCTCGAATCGCTGTCCCCCTTTGCGCACGCATACGGACTCGCTGCAAACGGTCTCTGTCTGAGACATTGATGCAGTTATCTGCTCGGCTTCGTAGCGAAGGTCCGGAGGAACAATGAGCGACGAGAGAACCGTACCAATGATCTCCTCCGGCGCGTAACCGAACATGCGAACAAATTCCCGGTTTGCCCGTACTACGCGACCCCTTTCGTCGACGAAAACGATGGCCTCCGGCACCTGCTCGAAGAACTCGTTGAGAAGTGCGCAAAGGTCCATGCCGGTATTGATTTGAATCTGGGGAAGCCCATGTTCAGACGAGGACATATCGCCCTCCGAAGAAGCAATGGTCGTAACACGCTTCACTTTAATATGATACATATCGGCGTTCCTTAGGAATTCAATGTTAATTATATTTACATTGAATTCGATGGATGGGACTATTCTCCGGATGCAGAAAACTTCGCAGGGTCTCTTATGTCAGTTGTAGGGTTGCTCCACAAAGCGCTCGAGGATTGGTCGGAGTTGTTCCGGAGTTCGGATCTTTCCTGCGGCGGCTCCGAGCGCCCCATCGTGATCGAGCCCTGCAAGTCCATGGACAAGCGCCCAGGCGGAGACAGCGCGCACTTCTGCGAGTTCTGGTGTGCGTTCATACTGCTTTGCTAGATCGAGAATCACTCCCAAACCGGCCTTTACAGAGCGTTCGATCTCGGGATATTTCGATCGATCGAGGCCAGACTGAAACATCACTCTGAAGTAATCCGCATGGTTTCGCGCGAAGCGCAAATATGCCATTCCGGACTCGACAAGCTGGTCTCGAGGGTTGTCAGCCTTTTCAACGGCCTTGTGTATCTCGCGCTCAAGCAGTTCATATCCATCGCGGGCGATCTCTGCGAGCAATGCATCCTTATCGTCAAAATGACGATAAGGTGCGGCAACCGAGACGCCGGCGAGCCGCGAGGCCTCATTCAATGAAAAACCCCTTGGGCCGCGATCTCGCACCAGACGAAGTGCTGCCTGCTTGAGACTGGTCTTCAGGTCCCCGAGCTGACACAACACATAGGTGTCCAGCTTTTTCTTGAATCGATTGCAGCGGGCTTTCAGACGACCTAACAACTTTGAATGATAATGATGCTCTCGAAACACTCACGGGTAATGAGTGGACGAAATATTTCGGATCCGGACCGACTAATTGGTAGTCTACTTTGGGCGACAGATCCTGAATTGTCGAGCATGATGACTCTGCCTAGTGGAATGATCGATTTGAATCTGTTTCGACCAATTGCGCCCTCTACTGTTTTATCCAAGCACTTCGATCCGGAAGGAGCTATGGCCAGAGATCAAATTTTGCGTGCTCGACAATACGCAAACTTATCCGGGAAATGGGAAGAAGTATTTGTTAGTTGGAAGAAGTGCGGTATGCAAGAATCATGAGCCGTGAAGCGCTTCCGTTCATACTGCTCGACTGAAGTAGAACTTCAAAATATGGAATCGATCCGTCTCGGTTACTGATCTTCGTCAGAAATGGCAACAGGTGTGCATCATCGAATATGAAGTCTGCGGCGGCCTCTGTGCCGGCCATCGATGTGCCTTCGAGAAGGAGAACTTTCCCTGCCCCTCTTAGATTGGGCCGTAGAGCGACAACGCCGAATACCGTACGAGAGGCATCCAGTTTGTTGAAGTCGTACTGGCGAAGCTCACCCGACTGAGGAGAGCGGTTGATGATTGAAGAGCCTCGCTGTGATGCGTTATCTCTGAACGTGAAGTTCATATTGGAATCGAAGACCTCAACCCATGGGTTGCTGTATGTAGACCCGATCAAGATCATAGATCCTTCTTTAAGATCGTTCGGGCGAACATCGCGTGCATAGCGAAACAGAAGATGGTTGGAACGTCCTCCTGCGAGTTGATAGAGCCTGGCAAGGATGCCTACATCAGCAATGGCCGTGTATCTGCGCGTACCAATATCTCGAACAACCTCCGGAAGCGCAGATTGCGGATCAGCACTATGTATACGATAGCTTTCGTTCAAATAGTCGGACAGATTGACCTTTTGGCCCGTAACATCCTCAAGCGTTGCAAGACTCGTGTCAGAACAAACGATCATCGTATTTTGGTCAGCCCTCAAAAACAGCTTCCAGAAAGGGTGGCTCTCAAGTTTTGAAGAGGCTTCGACGAGGCTAGCATGTGAACGCGGCAGAAGGTAGACGATAAAGCCGATCGCAAATAGGAGAGCGACAGAGAGAAACCACGTGGCAACGCTTCTCGGCGTACTTTCCAGGGGCTGCTCCTGACCAGATGAAACAGCTTCGCGATGGGGGGATAGATTCTCTGTAGATTCGCTCTCCGAAGAGAGCTCCGCGGGTTGTTGCGCCTGAAAGACAGGAACATATCCGCCTTTCGGAATCGTCAGCCGGATTGACTCTTGCGCTCCTTCTTCGCTGAAGTACTGTTCCAGCCTCTGACGTAGCCGACTTGCATGCGAGCGCACAAGCCCATCGATAGAAGGATCATAGTTAGGGCGATTGAAGAGATGGGCTCCAATACCAATTTCATTGATCTCGCCACTGTGTCCGGTCAAAGCGCGTTCTGAGATGTAGAGCAGAAAGCTTATTAGGCGATCGGACTTGGCAAAGCATGAAGATGCGACGATCCGTTCAACAAGTCTCCACCTTGGATCCTCCGCGAGCACCGCCGTTCCAAGCTGGGGGTTGTCAGTCACCATGATCGAGGGAAATCATCTCGAATTGAAAGTAAATGGACGAGATTAACGAGTCATTAACGTTTTCGATCTGTATCGAAACCTGTTCAAGTCATGCTCGACGAGAGTGGGCCAGGCAAAACAACGTTTAACTGCTCTCCTTTGCAGCACGGTAAATCGTTGATTTTCTATATGGTTTCGCGCGTTTAACGTAGATGCTGCCGCGAATTGACTGCGGGCCGGAAACACTACTTGCTAAGGTACGGCTATCGAGCGACTACAACTTTGCTATGAACTGCAAGAGCATCCAATCTCCAAAACATTCATTGTCTCCATCGGGAACTGCGCCCCCCGGACATTGTTCAATGATTCGCGGGGCAAGTTTTTCTGCAGGATCCAGAACATTTCGGTTTGCACAAGGGGCCACACCTCTCTTCATCTTTCTATTGCTCAGCGCCCATGCAATTGGGGGGGCAAAAGGAAACCCAAAGACCTTTGCGACCACGCTTCAGGGAAAGCAGATTGTTGGCTACCAGGGTTGGTTTGTCTGTCCGGATGCCGCAGGCTCCTCCAATGGATGGGTTCACTGGATGCAAGACAAAAGGGCAACCATAGATATGCTGCCGGATACAACGGAGCTAAATGAATCAGAGCTTTGTCCTACACCCTGGACAACCCCCGCCGGCAAGGCAACTTATGTTTATTCTGCTCAGAATTCCGTTACCGTTGACAGACATTTCGCCTGGATGCAGGAGTACGGCATCGATGGTGTGGCGCTGCAGCGCTTTGCCACAGAGCTTGGAGATCCACTCCGTGGTCCCCAGATTGATCGGGTTCTAGTTAATGTTCAATCTTCGGCGGAACGGCACGATCGTACTTTTTTTGTGGAATATGACCTTACCGGCACTCACGATCGTAAAGGCATCCAACATGTGATTGCCGACTGGGCAACGTTGGAAACGCGCAGCATCAGTAGAAGTGCTTCCTACCAGCAACATCGCGGCCGTCCTGTGATCGGCCTTTTCGGTCTGGGCTTTCGTGGTAATCGCTACATTACTTCGGACCTGGCCGAAGAGCTGATCGCCGGACTGAAGAGAGTCAGCGCAAACTATGGGGGAGTTACTGTTTTCGCAGGCGTTCCTGCTGATTGGCGCGCAGGGAGTGCGAAAAATCTCGAGCATACCAATTGGGATAGTGTCTATCGTTCGGTAGACGTAATTAGCCCCTGGACGGTGGGGCATTACCGTTCGACCGAAACCGCGGATCAATTCCGGCGAGACTATATTGAGCCTGATCTCGCCGCAACCAAGCACATCGGTGTGGACTACATGCCAGTGATCTTTCCCGGCTTCAGCTGGCACAATCTCTGGGCTGTGCGAGGTGATAGCAACCGTCCGGTGAACCAGATTCCGCGCGACTGCGGCAGATTCTATTGGCGGCAGGTATTCAACGCTGTCGACGCAGGAAGCACCATGATCTTCACTGCAATGTTCGACGAGGTCGATGAGGGAACGGCGATCTTCAAAACAGTACCGACCGACGATCGTCTTCCTTCTTCCCCACCATTTCTTCCCCTGGATGCCGATGGATGCCACCTACCCTCGGACTGGTATCTGCGTGTTGCCGGAAAAGCGGCATCCGTACTGCAGGGGACAATCCCGAACAGTTCAGAGCTTCCGATGAAGATTCCACGATGAAAGAGAAGAAACCGACAACAACCGAATGACGCATCGACATGCAATCGGACAGAGATTCAATTCCATCACGAGATTGACCGACAGTACCGAACTTAATGGAGAAGACATGCAATCGCACCAGCAAGTATCCCGCACGAAGTGGTTACGGCATACTGTCCGTCACGCTGTCTATGCACTTTGCAACATATCGGACCGAAGAAGTGAAAGGTTCCATTGTCTTATGGTAACCTCGCTTCTTGCTCTGCTCCTCGCGATGTCTGGCAGCAGCGCGGTCGCACAAAGTGTCGCCGCACGCCTGATGGGTACCGTGACAGATCCATCCGGAGCTGTAGTGGTTGGTGCCGCTGTCACCACGATGAACCTCGGAACCGGCGCGCGCCAGAGCGTGCATACAAGCCGCGATGGCCAATATCTCGTCTTCCCTCTTGAGCCCGGACGCTACGATATTACCGTCACCAAGAGTGGCTTCGGCAGCATCTCTTTACGCGATCTCGCCTTCGATGTGAACGATAGCGCATTGCGCGACTTTCATCTTCCAGTCGGCGGTTCGAATGAAGTAGTAACCGTATCCGCTTCTTCTGCACCCTTGCTGAGCCAGGATATCTCGGTTGAAAGCGTGGTGACGCAGCAACAACTCAATGCGCTGCCCCTTAACGGCCGCGACTTCAACCAGCTTGTGCTTCTGTCCCCAGGCTCTACCGACAATACGGTCGCGACGTCAGTCAATCTCGACTTCGGCTCTTATGCGTTGAACGGCAATCGCGCCTTTTCGAACGAGTACATCATTGATGGCGTGCCGAACAATAATCCATTCCAGGGCAAATCCGCTCTGCCGCTGTCAGTAGACGCTATTGGAGAGTTCAAGGTCATCTCGGGCGTTCCTACTGCTGAATATGGTCACGCTGCGACTGCCATCTCCTCCATCACGAAGAGCGGAACAAATGACTTCCACGGCGCGCTGTACGAGTACTACCGTGGAGATCAGTTGCTGGCGAATAACCCGTTCGACAGGGTCTCCGGCAACGAAACCTTCCTGCGCAACCAGTTTGGCGGCTCCATCGGCGGCCCTGTTCTTTTGCCTCACTACAGCGGTCGTAACAAGACCTTCTTTTTCTTCAACTATGAGGGTAGCCGACAGACAGACACGGCAACCCGCGTGGATACTGTTCCGACTGACGCTTTCTGGAAAGGTGATTTCTCCTCTCTGCTGAGCAGGAAGATCCAGCTTCGCGATCCATTCATCACAGGCAGGCCGAATATCCCAGGGAACCGGCTCGACCTGTACAAAGGCGGATCTTTGATCACAAAGACCTCCCAGGCGCTGCGCGCTTTCTTCCCTAACCCGAACCTTTCGGGCATTGCCAACAATCTTGTGCAGTTTCCTTCTGAGACATCCAACATGGACCAGTTCACTGCACGCATCGACCAGATGCTGCCGCACAATCAGGTGCTGATGGGGCGCTTCAGCTACGTCAACACTGGAGGCTTTTCGCCTAATCTGCTGGGAACTCCGGGCGTGGGCATGAGTGAGCCGGTAGACAGCCGGAACGGGCAGATCACATGGACAGCTCCAATTCGGAGCAACATCGTAAACGAGCTTCGTCTGGGAGGCATGAACTACTCCGATATCGTTACCTATGCTCCAGGTAATCTGCCAACGGTCGATTCCCTTGGTATGCAGGGCTTTGAAAAGGCAGGCCTCTCTGTTCCGCCGCTGCCGCGCATCACCTTCTCCGGCAACGACGCCTTTACAACGATCAAGTATGGCCCCACCAATGGGTATGGCGAAGCTGCGCTGTCGATGACAGCCAACGTCTTTACCATCGCGGACTCTGTGTTGGTAACGAAGGGCAAGCACACCTTCAAAGCCGGCTTCGAGGGGCGCCGCAATTACTTCAACGTGCTGCAGCAGACTAATGCGCGCGGCGCACTCACCTTCAGCGGTTCAGCCAGTTCGTCTAACTCGTCTGGCTACTCTCTGTCAGATTTTCTGATCGGCCTTCCCTCTTCCTCGCAGCAGGTTCCCATCAAGCCGAAGGCTTTGCTTACGGAGAACGAGTATGCCGCTTACGGGCAGGACACATGGCATCTGACGTCTCGTCTCCTTGTGGATGCGGGTGTCCGCTATGAATACTCGCCAAGTCCAAATGAGGTAAAGAACAGGCTGGCGATGTTCGATGCTGACCTTCCGGGTGGAGGCTTCGTTGTAGCGTGCAACAACGGGCAGCTTCCCACCGACTACTTCCTCCCATCCGTTGTCTCCAAACTGACCGACAAAAACGGAAACTTTATCTTCCCGATGGTCTGTGGAAGCACCGTAGGATTTAACGCGAAGAATCTGGTGACGACCGGTAGCGAGAACTGGGCTCCGCGCATCGGCTTCTCATGGGACCCGAGCGGTAAGGGGCTCTATTCGATTCACGGTGGTTATGGAATCGTCTACACACGCTATCCGGTGCAGTACTTCCTGCAGACAATGCTGGTGAACCCTCCCTTCGCGGGACTCTTCCCCTACTCGCAGAAGATCACCTCCGGAAAGGCTGCGCTTACGCTCGACGCTCCGTATGGTGGCAGCGGCAAGGCGAGTGTCAGCCCGGTCGGCATCGACAAGAACTTTCAGCTGCCCAGCAACCAGCAGTGGAACCTGACCGTGCAGAGAGCACTAGGCGCCAGCAATGTCGTTACCGTGTCCTACGTAGGAAATAAGGGCACACATCTTTTCCGCTCTTACAATGTCAACCAGGGCGAGGTGGATGCTACAACCGGTGCAGTAACGACACCATACTCAACCAACTTCGGAACCACGTCGATCCCTGTCCGCCATAGCGATGGAAACTCGATCTACAACGCGATGATCCTCGAATTTCGCAGGCGCACCACTCACGGTCTGAGCCTCCAGGCCAACTGGACGCTGGCCAAGGCAATTGATGATGTGGGAACGAACGTCCAGACTGCAGCGCTCGATATCCTGAGCCCGGGCCGTGATCGTGCAAACAGCGATTATGCTCGTCGACATGGAATCAACGTAAATGCCATCTACATGCTTCCCTTTGGTCGAGGACGCGCATTCGGCAACTCAATGCCCGGCTGGGCCGATGCTGTGGCCGGAGGCTGGGTCGTCAGCGGAATCTGGCACTGGACCACTGGACGCTATCTCACCGCAACGATGACCTCGCAGGGAGGTCTCTCATCGAACCGGCCGGACGTCGTACCTGGTGTAAACCCCAATCTATCTTTCAGCAAGAGAAGCCGGAACCACTGGTTCAATCCCGATGCTTTCACCGCGCCGCCATTGCTCGATCCTTCGACTGGTCTGCCGCGTTTTGGAAATGCAGGACGCAATACCATCATTGGCCCCGGCACCAACGCAGCCGATATGAGTCTTCGCAAAACCTTTGCACTCTGGAACGAAAAAAGCCGGCTTTCGACGGAGATGTCTCTATTCAATGCTTTCAATCACCCGAATTGGGGAGATCCCGATACGAACATCTCGAACACCAACACCGTGGGTGTCGTAAGTGGCATTAGCAAGTCCATGCGCATCGCTCAGTTCGCTGTGCGATTGGATTTCTAAGGGCGACGGGTATCTTTACAAATCGATTTTTAGAAGAAGGATTTAGTCAATGAAGTCGTACCGTACAACACGAAGAATGTTTCTGCAGTACCTTTCGATGGCCGCGGCGGCACTGCCCGTCCCCGGCTTTGCAAAGCGTGTTCCTGCATCTCTGGATAACTCGTTCAATTTTGTTTTCCTGGGAGACCTGCACTTCGACAAACTGATGCACCACGACATGAACTACCTGAAGGAGAAGTACCCGAACGACATTCATCAGATCGATAACTACTCCCGCATTACGCGGGAGAATCTCTCTGATCTGATGCGAGTCTCCAAAGACCGTGCGAACGAGATCGATGCTGCATTTCTTCTTCAAATAGGAGATTTTGTCGAGGGTCTCTGCGGCTCAAAGGAGCTGGCGTCCACGCAGGTAAATGAGTTTATCCAATTAGTAGACCGGCAGCAGTTTGACCGGCCGTTCCTTGCCATCAAAGGCAATCATGACATTACAGGAACGGGAGCCAAGGAGGTATACCAGGAGATCGTTCTTCCCTGGCAAAGCCTCCAGCTAAAAAAACCATCCACGTCAGCCAATAATGTTTACGTACACAAGGGTTCGCGTTTTCTACTCTTCGACTGCTTCAACGAGAAGGAAGGTCTCGTCTGGCTGCGAGAAGCGATCAAGGATCATAAAAAGTCGGAGGTTCTCTTCTTTTGTACACACGTACCTGTTGTTCCCTATGACGCGCGCTCTAATTGGCACATCTATGTTCATCCTGATCAGGCCAGCGATCGGGATGAACTGCTAAATCTTCTGGGTGAGCACAAGGCGATTGTCTTGAGCGGCCACCTGCACAAAACTTCGATCCTGACACGTAGCACGCCATCAGGAAATTTCGTCCAGATAGGCTTAGGCAGTGTTATCCCATCTCTTGACGCCCCCATCAAAAATCATCTTCAGGGTTCGGATGCCTATCGAGAAGAGTTGGTGGAACTTGAGCCGAACTTCACCCCGGCAACTCTCGAGTTGAGGAAGAAAATCCTGAAGCGGGAGAAGCCTTTTATCCGTCACTACGAATACGCCGATTTCTGTGGCTATTCTTCACTCCATGTCGATGGAAGGAACAATGTAACCATGGAGATTTACGCGAACGCAGATAAGAAGCCATGGAGCATGATCGACATTAAAGAACTTTTTAGCGCTTGAAATAGTTATCCAGAAGTTCTCACAAAACTTGGGCGGCTGTTCTTGTCGCATAGTTCGTGAAACTCTTCTCAAACAATCTGCCGTTCTGAGAATGCTTGCACCAACCCCTTGCTAACTCCGCGCCCAATTACGGGTTATGCGGTTGCCGCATCGACCTGATAAACGCGGTCAATTATGAAACATCGATAAATTGCAGGGCGCCAAGCCGAAAAAATGGCATGGCTAGGGACCATAAAGCTAAACATCTTTATGTCAACCTATCTCAGCTGGCAGATGCTCTATTCCGATATCCTCGAGAACTCACGCGACAACGTCGCGAATCGAACCGGAGAGGTAACAGCTGGAAGCGATCCATCGCTATCTTTGCAGTCGGAGGTAACGGCACTCTTTTCGCAGTTACGAACACCACTTCTTCGCTATTTATGGGACTTCCGATTCCCCAGTGAAACGGCAGAGGAACTTGTTCAAGAGGCATTCCTTAAGCTTTTTGAAGAACTCAAGCAAGGGCGAAGTGTGGAGATGCCTCGTCCCTGGCTCTTCCGCGTACTTCATCGGTTAGCACTCAAGGAGATGCGTCGTCTACGGGTTCGGGAGGGCTCTGACCCATTCACGGACGGCGAACTTACCCATCTCGATATTGCGGACACAAGGCCCAGCCCTGCAGAACAATTGCTTTCGGATGAAAGGGAGCGACGTCTTTCTCGCGCACTCGAATCACTCCCACTGCGCGAGCGGCAATGTCTGAGCTTACGAGTGGAAGGTCTCCGCTACAGAGAGATAGCGGATGTACTCGACCTCAGTGTTACGACTGTCAGCGACATTCTTCGGCGAGCCGTTACGGCG